>Ga0181568_10004335_pt1 | contig 12672 bp, 7 predicted proteins | sample 101ome_20_FD_133758 | JGI IMG/M metagenome (GOLD analysis project Ga0181568, IMG submission 133758) | Coastal salt marsh microbial communities from the Groves Creek Marsh, Skidaway Island, Georgia - 101404AT metaG (megahit assembly) | ecosystem: Environmental > Aquatic > Marine > Intertidal zone... | reverse complement strand
TTGGACTCAGATGCCACAAGGTAGCAGCCAAAACTCTGCTTACCCTGCTCTACTAACAGACCCACAAAACAATGTCCACATCGCATGGCTTGACTTCGGAAATGCTAGCGCATCTGAAGAGATTAGATACACTCGTCTAAACGCAACAGAAAATACAGGGCCCGGAGAGACAGCATTGGATGCATGGAACTCCACACCAGTGACTTCTTGGAAATCATTCAAGCTAGGTCCAAATCAATTATCAAAACCGTCTCTAGGTCAACCACCAGCATTTGCTAATGACCTAGGTTCTGGTGCACACATTGCTTGGTCTGATACCAACAAGTGTTCCGATGAAACCAATGGTGGGCCATGGACAATTTGTTATTCGCACGTTCTTACAGGACAAGTAGATATTGAATTCGATGAAGGTGAAACATACTATCACGTGATTGAACCGGGAGAACAGACTATCTACAACATGACGATTAACAACACAACTCCTGGGCCAAAGGATTTGGTTGCAGATTCTTATAATCTAAACATTACAGGCGTACCCGAAAATTGGACTGCAAATCTATACTTTGCAAATAACCATACTTCAATTTTTGAAGACACACCAATATTCCTTGAGGGAGGCGAAATGGCTAGATTCTATCTAAGAGTCAAGGCTCCGTCTATTTACCAAGCTGAAGAAGACCAATTGGCATCAATTACAGTTTCAGCGATTTCAAACAAAGATCCTGCAATCAGGTCTGATAGAGTGACTTTAACTCTGATGGATGTAGTACATGGAATCGACTTGGATACAAGCCATCGCATGGCCGATGTTGAACAAGGTCAAACGGCCATATTCTCGATTACGATTACCAATACAGGAAACGTACACGATACCTATGCTTTCTATGACCCGAATAGTCTAGAAGGCAGACAAGAATGGTTGCTTCCATTTGGTTGGCAAGTCACTTTCCCAATGCAAGTCGCTCTAGACCCAGGTCAATCTGTGACCAAGAACCTAGAGATTGCAGTTCCAACCGAACAAGACCCAGGTACATTCGTTGTTTATGTCAAGGGTTGGTCTGAAGGTGAACCGATTAAATCGATAGAGAAGGGAACATATGATGTTCTAGAATTGTGGATTAACGTATCTATACGTTCAATTGGCAATATTGTATTCGAAATATTCGATACTAGCGAAATGGTATTGCCATCACCAAGTTCAGGCGCACCATCATGTGCAACATATGATATCGGCGTAATCAAGAATTACGAGGCAGGGTATCTTGTCTTCCAAACCCCGGGCGCTCCGGAAGCTAAACCTGATGAAGTTGACATGAATACCTGGAGACAAGACCATTGGACTGTTGAATTAGACTTCTCGAACGCCCCAGGTCTAAAAGATCCGAATGACCCGAATAGTCCGAGACTGTGGCCAGTTGGTACTACCTACAATGTTGGTGTATCCGTTTGCGCTCCGGTTAATGCAAATGCAGGACTAGGGCCAGCAGTCACTGTAAAGGCATACCTTGAAGGATACCCAAGAGTAGCGGACTCCGTCACTCTATCCACAAATGTCGTTCACGTGTTCGACCTCCATGCTGAGGCAGAATATACTGAAATTGTCACAAACCCAGGAGAATCATGGGCTGTGCCGACAACCATTACTAACACTGGTAATGGCCCAGATAGGTATGATTTGAGACTAGGTAGAGTCTATGATAGCAAGGGAATTGACGTCCTATGGGATGTAAACGTACCTCGAAGCATCTTGACTGAATTGTCAAGAGATACCTCTCAAACCGTCGACATCACCATCAACGTGCCTACTCAAGTGCCAGCAGGAGACTACACTGTAATCATTCAAGCATTCAGCGAAGAAGACTATCCAGATGATTCCGGACACAGAACCAGACTAAGGGACGAAATCGTATTCCAAGTCACTGTAAAGGAATTCTATGATATGCAAATTAGTATGGATCCAAGCGTTGACAACGATGTAAAGACCAGCGCTCCAGGTAAGATAGTGCAATTCGTTGTTAACATTACAAATGCAGGAAACGTACCAGACACACCATCTCTACACAATCACACCTCTGCAAAGGATGGCTCAACAGGTGCAATCATTTGGAATACTTTGCCTGGAATGGGCGCACTTTCAGATTGGAAGATTGATTGGAAGATGATTAACTATGTTGGAAGCGATCTGATCGTAGAAACTGAGTGTGTTAAGTTGACTTCTGCAGATACAGAGTTCCCTGACGATGTTTGTGTACACATCACAGACACAAACGAGTGGAAGCTACCGGAGATGATGCCATACACCACACATACAATGGCTGCTACAGTTCACATTGCAACCGGCGCTAAGTTGGACACCAGATACATCGGTCTGAAGGTCACCAGCATGGCTGGAGGAATGGATGACGATGGTGACCACGATGATAGCCCCGAATGGACTGGTGATTTACTAGATACCAACGAAAAGATAGTGACTTTGAGACTCCGCGCTCCAAACCTAGTAATTTCCGAAGTATCGGTTTCAGAAACCAGCAACGAAGTAGACAAGTCTATTCCGGTAAGAGTCGTACTACAAAACACCGGAAATGTCCATGCTACAAACATCGAAATCGTTCTTTGTGAATTCAGCGAAGCTGATGATGAGATATTGAAGGATGTAAGGAAGAACGGTTGCCCAGAGGATACAATCGTAATGCGACAAACCGTTGGCGCACTTCTAGCACCAGATGCATCAGAAGAAGCAAATGAGATTGAATTGTACCTACTATACCCTGTTTCTGCAGGTTCTCACGAGGTACTCGTGGTGGTAGACCCTTCGAATACAATCGTAGAAGTAAGCGAATCTGATAACATCAGAGTAATCAGTGAAGAACTATCCAGTAATTCACCATTCCTCGATGTAGCAGGAGAAGTAATCAGTACTTGGGCACTACCATTTGGTGTATTGATGCTAACCTTCTCATTGTTCGGTGTCCTCTACCTGGTTGGTAAGGGACGACGTTCTGAAGTCAAATCACGCCTTGCTGAGCAAAGCAGTTTGATTTCAGTTCTTCAAGAAGACAAAACAGAATAGATTTGAAAATCATTCAGGATCTATTCCAAGAGATGCCCACCAAGGCAACTCAGTTGTCTGAGAAGCAGATATGAATTGACCAGAACGTTCTGCCATGTGGCGAACCATTCTGACCCTTAATTCATCAAGCAACTTTTCACTTGCTTCTGCTCCAAGATTTAATTCACTTGCGAAGCTTTTGAAATTGAATTTTGAACTAGGGGCTTCAAGGATATTGTGTATCATCAATCGCTGTTCATAAGTGTCGAAATCAGAATCTACGGTAGTGGAGACCCTCTGCTTGATTTGTTGGTGAAGAGATACCAAAGCATCTCTCTCCCTGTCTAGTTTTTCGATACTTTCAGAGATTTTTGATAGATGGTATGCCCCTGCCCCGACACTAATTCTTTTTCTTCCGCTCACCATTTCAGCAATTCCACCGATTTCATTAGGCAGCCTTGGTGTTAATTTCAAAGGCCCACCTGTTGGAAGTGAGCGCTGAGAACATTGGAACAAATCTGGGCCCAAATCGATGCGTATGGAAATAGATTCCTGTACAGAATAGATATTCTTAGGGGGGCCTCCTTTGTTGCTAGCAACTCTCATTTTTACAACAAAACCTTGTTTTTCCAAGAAATTTAGGTGTTTCATAACAGCTTGTTGAGATATACCAATCTGGTCAGCGATCTGTAAAGGGTAGTGAGGTTCTCGAACTAAACGTTCCAAAATGTCCCTTCGTGCTTTGTTTTGAAAGACCGACAGCGCCTTGTCTATGTCAACCATGACTTCACAACCTGAGGTTACCTAATCACAGGTCACCTATGAACTTCTCGCAATTGTGTTATGATTCATCCCAACTCTTCCACGAATCATCTTTCGGGAGATTTTCAGGAGTGTACCCGCTTGCTCTGTTGATTGAACCACCGGTTTTTGTTGGCTTTACTTGTGAGACTCGAGTATCCGAATCAGTAAATGGTGAAGGAACATCAACTTGTCTTGACTGCTCTTCTGGCAATTCGCCTCTGACCAATTTGTATAAATCATCTGTAGTTAGCATGTCACCATGGTTTTCTACAACACCTTGTTCAAACTCGGAATTCATTATCATATTTGGGTCATTGATGAACTGTGCGTTGGTGGACTGTCCCTTATTGATTACCATAATCAGCCAACCAATTGGTATCAACACAAGCCCGGTAAAACAAACTCCACAAGTAATCAATAAGGACGGTTCCGATAATAATTGGACTACAGTTTGGTCTCCATTTACCAAATATAATTTATTTTCACAGGCGCCATCTTCCTCACAATTAATTGAAACACTAATATCTGAGGCCTCTTTGATATCCAATTTTGCAACCTGAGCAAAATCTACATCCGTTGTTTGCGCAAAATAATCTGTATTACAGTCTCCTAGAACATCCTTGCCAATAGTTCCATCTTCAATGTAGTTAAAATCAACATCATAATTTTCCTTGCTACCTTCTACGAATACTATCCAGCACCCCTCATTCAAAGAAAATGAATTGACATCGTCGATTTGTGCTTGATAATCTGCAACATTACGTGGATCATAATAATCTGGAATATCTGAAGCATATGTAAAGGTCAAGATTATTCCCAGAAAAACCAAGCAAAGGCCACTAATTAGAATCCGTTTAGGCCAAGGGGATTGGCTGCTAGAGGATTCCATGTTTATACCCAAAAGGTCGTCAAATTTGAATGAAACTCATTCTCACAAACCTAATTCGCCTAATTTTTCAGGCAAATAGGTGTCAGTTACGAAGTCTAAACCATACTTTGCCAGAGATTGTTGTTCCGCCTTCTTGCCCAAATCTAACATCATGTTGATTTGGTCCTGCCACCATCCATCTGCGAATCTTGGGTCAGATAATTCAGCTTTCAATGCCTCCTCATCTTTCTTCGAGAGGTCATCAGATGGCAGGTCATATGCAACAATATCATCAGCAGTGATTCCGAGATAAGTCGCAGTAGGTGTTGCGAGGTATTCAGAAATGTGAGCGGTTTTAATCGCTCCATAAGCAATCGATGCAAAGATTCTGAACGACCAAGGATCACCGTCAAGGAATACTACAACTGGTAAATCCCATTCTTCACTCATACGTTTGATTATTCTTCGAGTAGACCTTGCAGGTTGTCCTTTTAGATGCACTAATGCACATTTGTATTCTTCATCAAATCCGTTCTCAACCAATCTATCAAACATACCACCGGTTTCAATTGCCATGATGAAATTAACATCGTGCTCCTTTAACTCAATCTTTTCGATTTCGACATTATATGGTACTCCATAGCCGGAATCCCCAACATCGTCTCTCGCATTAATCGTCATCCATTGGCCTCTACGATTCAATTCGTTTACAGTAACGTTCCCGATTATTCTCGCTCCATCCTCTTCAGGCCTTAGCTTGAAATCTTCTCTCAAGCAGGAAGTCACTACTTCCAAATCCTCAGCAAGATTGTTTGACTCGTTTTGACTACCAAATTTCCCTAGCCCCCATCCCTCGGAAATATAGTACATTTCTCTCAAAGTAGAGGACTTTCCTGCTTCAATCATCTCTTCAATAAACTCTACAATATGTAGAGCACGCAAGAGGTTTTTTGCAGATCCGAGGCTGGTTGCATCTCTTGTTGACTTATTTTTCCCGTATTTGTAAACGCCCAACTTTTTATCAAATCCGATGTTGTTTTTTGTTCTGACTGGCAACGTCATGGTCGGAGGCTCGCCTTTGACGATTTTATCGTACATTTCCTCGACAACGAGATGCAATCTTTGCTTAGTCATTTCAGGGTCATTTACTCTAGCCATCATTCATCACCTCCGAATAAAGTGGTTTGCGTCGAAGTAGTTTCCTTTGGAGACTCTTCTATTTCTTCAATTACTTCTTCTTCATCTTCTTGGTCATCCGAATATTCATCATCCCCTTCATCATCGGAATCTGAAAGTATTTTTTCTTGATTTCTAATCTCTTTCAACATCTTTTCATCTAATTTTGTCGCTCCGATGACATCTTGAGTTCCTCTGAAGAAAACATCGGTTTCCGTCCAGTCTCCCTTTTCCAAATTTGATAATGAATACTCAATAACAGCATTTTCACCAGGCTCAAGAGTTTCTAATTTCCAGCCCCAAATACCGGTGGCCTCTTTTCTTCCACCCCTTTCATTTCCTATCATCTCGGAGTCTTCTTTTTCTGGCCAATTTACTAGAATTGAATAACTTCTAGCCCTAGAAGTGTAATTGAATAATACGATTTTAACATCGGTCTGTTTTGTTTCCTTGTTCCAAGTAGTCGATTCATTACAAATAACGGCACTCATAATCTTGGTAATCGAACCAGCCAAATTTGGAACAGGCCTATCGAGAATAGAAGCGGATTTTTCAGCTATCGCAGGCAAAATATCGTTAATCAATTCGAATTTTTCTCTGGTCTTAGCCATTTTCTTCTTCTTCTCTAAGTGTTTTCTCAATCCACGGCCTAATTCTAACATCGCCTTTCTAGTTTCTTCGAAAACAAATTCGTTGTCCGCTAATGCTTCTTTTGCTTCAGAAGTGAATTGAACATTCGTACTTGCCAAGTGTACCAATATTGCAGCAGGGCCTTTTGGTACGCCTTTACCGCCAGCTTGGTCTAATCCATATTGTCGCCAATCAACGCTTTCAATAGCCTTTGTCAAAAGGCAACCACCTTGTTGATACATAAGAGGCACTCTATTTGCGAATCGCAGGATTTCTACATGCTTGTCGGAGGGCAAATCTTGCCCAAAAATCAGACCAACTTCGACTTGGAAAGGATTTCCATGACTCACAGTTGGAGATCTAGTCATAGTAGCGATGAATTTTGAATCGATAGTCTTCGATAATCCCTTTTTGATTAGCATTTCTTCAATTGGTGATAAACAATTTGTTGGTGGGGAGAGTAATTTTATTGCTTTGCCATTCAATTTATTCTCTCCCTGAAAGGCCTCTAACAACGCTCTTATTTCGTCCGGCTTGAGGCTAGGAGGCTTTCTTGAAACTTCTAATTCTGCTGCTTCACACAAATCCTTTGCAGCTCTCATGGAGACTCCAGAAAAATTCTGTCTAAGGAATACAGTCATTCTGGAATCTTTAGTCTCACGACACATCCTTTGCAATTGTCCAAGTTCGATCCCGTGTGGATGAGGTTTGATGGAATCCACCTTTCTAGGAAGCCTCTCAGTGACTCTAGGCCAGTGGTGCTCTTCACCATCAGGGTCGATGAATGTAATATCGGCATGAGGATTGACGATGCTTGTCATTCTTAGATATTGGTAAACCGATTGTTTACCCCTCTGGTATTTCCCTTTCATTCTACATGTGACTCTCAAGCCGTGCTCCTTCGGTACTCCGTTGTGGTCGAGCCAAATTTCTCTATCTTGGTCAGACTTTACCGCCTTGTTTCTTCTCGTGTCGAGGCCAATTTTTACCGTGGCAGCAGTGTTTTCACTAGCGATTTTTGATAGTACATGGGTGGGTTTACCAGTAGTTAGTTGTGAATACATCACAACACCGGTAATACCGATTCCTTGTTGCCCCCTGCTTTGCCTAATAGCGTGAAATCTCGAACCGAATAACAACTGTCCAAACACCTTTTCAATGCTCTTTTGAGGGATTCCTGGACCATTGTCCTCAGTGATTAATTCTACAATATCTTTGTTGGAATTCACCTTATTGATTTGCACTCTTATATCAGGAAGAATTCTCGCTTCTTCACAGGCGTCTAGAGAGTTGTCTACTGCTTCTTTTACGGCGGTAATCAACGATCTTTGAAGCGAATCGAAACCTAGGAAATGTTTGTTTTTCTCAAAAAATTCAGAGATGGCAATTTGTTTTTGAGCGCTTGCCATTTTATCTGCGATACCAGTCATTTTTTCACCACCAAAGGTCCTCCTCCGTCCTTTTGACGTTGGGCCTCGAGTATAGTTAGGCCAATGGCCGAGGTTATTGAATGATGGTATTAATTTCAACTACTCAAGGTCGATATTAGCAATTGTAATCTGCCTCAAATAGTAAATTATCCAAACTGTCAACAAAATAGAGAGACCAAGCGCAGTCCAATAAGTCCAATCTCTTGTTCCGCTGATGGCGTCTGCTATATCAGCAGATTTTGAACCCCAATATGCATATAATACCCCCGGGATTATCATTCCTGAAGACCCTAGAAGGTAATCTCTCCATTTTACTTCAGTAATTCCGTAGCCATAATTTAGAACCGGGTATGGAATGACTAAACTTGTACGCGTTAAGAATACACACTTGAATCCGTTTTCTTTAATTCCCTTTTTTATTCCTTTGAAAACCGGTTTGTGGGCTGTTTTCTTATCTACATAATTATAGAGATATTTTCTAGCAATCCAAAACGGTAGTATTGCCCCTAAAACCGCACCAACAAATGCAATTACCCAGCCGTACCAGAATCCGAATATTACTCCTGAAACGAATTTATGTAAACTTGCAGGAGCAACAAGTAGTGCTAAAATAACGTATAGTCCTAACCACAATAAGATTCCAACCCATCCATTTTCGGGAAACCACTCCGCCTTTGCAATTAGTGGGGCTAAAAGGGTTTGAGTTAGGAAAAGAGAGAATGCAATTCCCAAAATCACGCCAAAAACACTTAGCCATGCAAGCATACGATTTGACATTCAATCACATCAAAATAACCCTTCTTCCCAAGCGGTAATATGTCCTTTGAATGCACTCGCTGCTACCGTTAGCGGACTAGCTAGGTACAATTTACCAGGGCCGCTTCTGCCTTGGAAGTTTCTGTTGATTGCCGAAACTGTTACCTGTTCGGGAGTTATTGATACACCGGGCCCCGCTCCAATACAAGCACCACAACCCGGGTCAATCAATTTCACACCGACTTTTGTAAACAGGTCATGCCACCCCTTTCTTACAGCCAAATCCTTTACTTGGCCACTTCCATATTGAATGTAAAAATCAACACCTTCCTTAACTTTCAATCCAGCATTATCTGCTGCTTGACAAACTTGAGCGTAATATGCTACATCATCTTCTTTTCCAGCAGTACAAGATCCACCATAAGCAATATCGATAGAAACGGTTCCTATTTCTGAAACATTTGCACCATTTGTTGGGTCGGAGGGAATGCCTTCGTCAGGATCACCAGGCTGGGCTACCATAGGAACAATTTCGCTCATGTCAATAGTGTGAATTCCGCCATCATATTCTGCATTTGCATCGGGTGCCACTGACAATTTTTGCATTATTTCTCTGTCTAGGCCCTGTTCTTTTTCCATCCAATCATACAGTAAATCATCCGCTTCGCAAATTCCAGTTCTTGCACTGCATTCAGTAGCCATATTACAGAGCGTAGCCCTTTCATCTACAGACAATGATTGGAGCCCGGGACCTCCAAATTCCATAGAGCGATTTAGAGTCAATTCTTTTCTTGCATGGTCAGCTAAGATGTAAAGAATAACGTCTTTTGCAGTGCATCCTTTGTTCAATTCACCAACCAATTCAAACCTAATAGATTCAGGAACTTTTGCAAATGTGAAGCCAGAATAAACCAAACTTGCATATTCAGTGGCACCGACACCATAAGTCAACGCATTACTTGCTCCACCCATGCACGTATGTGAGTCTGTAGCCTGAATAAAATCTCCAACCTCAATGAATTCTTCTCTAGCGACTTGATGGCAAATGCCTGGCGAGACCCCATCTACTGCTGAATAATCCCGAACACCGGTGTGCTTTTGGAAAGCGACTTGTAGGTCCCTCAGGGTTTGAACCTTGTTCATATGAGGGACGAATTTTGGATTATGTTCAGCATAAAGCAAATGGTCTTCGAAAACTGCGAACTTATCTGGATTTGGAAGCGAGTAATCATCACCATATTCCTCGCTTAGGAATGTGTGAACTTGAGCGGTTGTAAATTCGTGACTATAACCTCCTTGCACCTGTGCGATTACGGGGTCATTCGGTTTTACACACTGTCCTTCTTTTTGGCCAACTAGATTCCTAGCAATTATTTTTTCAGCCATAGTCATAGGGCGGTCGCCTGTATTTAGCGGCGGGAGGGAAATTTCCTCATTACTCAACTTAGATGCAAAGGCGAATAGCCCTCCGTTTTCAATAACGGTTCTTGTCACAGGGTCGTATTTTTGTGTAAATTCATCTAATGCAATACTTTCACCTGCCTGCAACCGCGATAGCATGGAATAATCTCCCATCAATTGCCCTAGATTGATATTGTTTCTTTCATGAATCGGAGCAAAGGATGATGCGATTACTATCCTAATTCCGGCCCACCTTTCACATTGGGCTGCAGTCTCTCTCGAAGATCCAGTTCCCTTCCGCTGCCCCGATACAATCACTTCGAAGTTTCCATTAATTAGCGCATTTTCATTGAAAACTCTCATTCCTTCATGCATTAGCCCTGCATATGCATTTTTTGCAATTTCACCAGGAGCATGGTCGAAGCAAACCCATGCAGGCGTCATCATATCAGTATTGATGTCGTCTAGTAAATCATTTGGATTGACATCCTCCATTTTCAAGTCTAAACCATCATAGAGTTGTCTTTTGATTAATCCGAGATCTTTTGTCAGAAATAATACTCTCTTCCCAGGTGTAAGGCGAACAGATTTTGGCGGCCATGCTTCACTCATCTCCCTGCCTCATGCCTTTCAGGGAGGATTGGCGTATAACGAGTTCGGAAATCCATTTTTATGCTGTAGCCTGAGAAAAAATAATACTCGGAGAAATTGTTATTTTGGCGAATATTTTTACAACATGTTTTGATAAAATAGTGAAACGAAGTGCTGCATGGAAGTTGGCATAGAAAATATATTAATGGTGTCTAAATAAGATTTAAATATAGCCCGTTTGAGGGTATCGTACTCTATCTATTACAACATGTAATGTGAGAGGTGATTATTGTGGATAACCAACAAGTGGAAGATATCGTAAAATGTAGTGATTGTGGAAGCAGATCTCTTACCCGTGATGAAACTCGCGGTGAAGTGGTCTGTGATGACTGTGGATTAGTATTGGAAGACAATGTAATCGACCAAGGTGCAGAATGGCGTGTATTCTCTCCAGAACAAGGAGACCAAAGGGCAAGAACAGGTGCCCCAATGACTGTCATGCTACACGACAAAGGATTGTCAACCGACATCGATTGGCAAAACAAAGACTACTCTGGAAAAACAATCAACTCAAGATACCGTTCTCAATTCTACCGAATGAGAAAGTGGCAGAAGAGATCTCGTGTTTCTAACGCAACCGAGAGAAACCTTGCAATGGCATTGGCAGAACTCGACAGAATGGCTAGCAGATTAGAACTGCCAAAATCCGTTAGAGAAGCAGCAGCTGTAAATTACAAGAAAGCGGTAGAAAAGAGACTCATCAGAGGTCGCTCAATTGAAGGTGTTGCAGCAGCTTCACTATATGCTGCTTGTAGACAATGTAATGTTCCAAGAACGCTTGATGAAATCGGACAAGCAAGTAGAACAGGCCGAAAAGAAATCGGTAGAACCTACAGATTCATGGTTAGAGAATTGAAGATGAAAATCATGCCTACTGGCCCAGAAGATTACATCTCCAGATTCTGTTCAGGTCTTGGACTAGATGCAGAAGTAGAATCAAAGGCTCATGAACTAATCAAGGCTGCACAAGAAAAAGAATTGACTAGCGGCCGAGGGCCAACAGGAATCGCTGCCTCAATTATCTACATCGCAAGTGTTCTCTGTGGAAAGAGAAGAACCCAGAGAGAAGTTGCAGAGGTTGCAGGTGTGACTGAAGTCACTATCAGAAATCGATACAAAGAATTGATTCAAAACCTAAACATCGAACTTGATATTTGAGTTTAACAAAATCAACTCCATATTGGAGGCTCTCAAATGAAAAGTCGAAAGAAGGTATCGGAAAGTGTGCTCGAGTCCTTGACTCCGAGGCTGGTCGAAGCATTAGAAAACGGTGCTAAATCAATGCCTTTTCCCGAACCTCCTCTTTTCGATGCGGATTTCCCTCCAATACATCCAAAGGGAGCAAATGAAATTTCAGAAACCGGAGTTGCGCTTTTACATGCAGATCAAGGCATGTTCGACAGGCATCTTTCAATCGTGGTAGATTTGATTGTACCCCATAGAATGAATCTCTCAGATGATCCATTCGAAGTTCACGAAAAATTTTTGTTGAAGCGCGTTGATACTCTGAATGAAAGACTACTGTTCGCAATGGCGACAGAATGGCTATCTCAGGCATTAGACAGAACATCTCCTAACCCAGATAGGTGGTGGCTAGCCATATGTCTGCTAAATGGACTAAGCAACAAGTCTCATGGCCAACCCGTTCACCAAGGCTACCATTTAGTCGAGTCGATAGCTCTTGGCGAGCGACCAGGAACTTGGCATACACAACCCGAGGTGACAAGTTCGAGCCTAGATTGGAATCCTCATGCAGTAGTTCCTAGAACAACCGCAGTAATTGCGCATGAAGCCGGTGCTGTTGCGGCTAGGTGGATGTTAGAGCAGTTGGAAAACGGCGATGAGGAGAAAAGAAAATTACTCATAGAGTGGTGTAAATTATTACTTGAAAGAAAAGAATTGATTGA
>Ga0181568_10004334_pt1 | contig 12682 bp, 19 predicted proteins | sample 101ome_20_FD_133758 | JGI IMG/M metagenome (GOLD analysis project Ga0181568, IMG submission 133758) | Coastal salt marsh microbial communities from the Groves Creek Marsh, Skidaway Island, Georgia - 101404AT metaG (megahit assembly) | ecosystem: Environmental > Aquatic > Marine > Intertidal... | reverse complement strand
TCAGACTTATATAATGGGAGCCAACTGATATCAATGGTACTCCATTTTATCAAAAGAACGAAAACAATCTGACCTGGACATCGCCGGCAGAACTGCCAACTGATCCCAAGTCTCATGCTATTGTATTCTTGGACGAGTTGAACTCGGCGGCTCCGGCAGTACAGGCGGCGGCTTATCAACTTATCTTAAACAGAAGAGTGGGGCAATACAAACTGCCAGACGGTGTAGCAATAGTGGCCGCTGGTAACAGAGACGCAGACAAAGGTGTCACTTACAGAATGCCGGCTCCGTTGGCAAACAGATTTGTACACGTAGAACTTAGAGTGGACTACGACGACTGGATGATATGGGCAACAAACAACCAAATTCACCCAGATGTTGTTGGTTATGTGACATTCGCCAAACAAGATTTATATGATTTTGACCCAAAAGGATCGTCAAGATCATTCGCAACTCCAAGAAGTTGGAGTTTCGTATCAGAGCTTCTAACTGATGACCTGCCTGAAAGTACGCTCACTGACCTCGTAGCAGGCGCAGTAGGAGAAGGACTGGCCGTTAAGTTTATGAATCATCGTAAGGTTAGCGGTCAGTTGCCTAATCCATCAGACATATTGAGCGGCAAGGTAAAAGATCTAAAAACAAAAGAAATATCGGCAATGTATTCACTCACAGTTTCATTGTGTTATGAGTTAAGACAGGCTCACGAAAACAAAACAAAAAACTGGAACGATATGGCTGATAGATTCTTCAACTATATGATGGACAACTTCGAAACAGAACTTGTGGTGATGGGTGCCAAGATAGCACTTACAAACTATCAATTGCCATTCGATCCTAGCAAGTTGAAATCATTCGACAGGTTCCATAAGAAGTTTGGCAAGTACGTCATAACTGCTATGGAGTCTAAATAATGTCAGACGCAAGAATAATAGACAAACTTGTTACCGCTAGAATAGGACTTTTACTAAAACACCCTTTCTTCGGCAACCTGGCAACAAGACTGCAGATAGTGAATGCCGATGAATGGTGTCCTACAGCGGCAACCGATGGTAGAAAATTTTATTTCAATACTAAATTTATCGACAGTCTTACCCCGAAAGAAACAGAGTTCCTTTTTGGACACGAAGTACTGCACTGTGTTTTTGATCATTTCCTAGGCAGAAAACAAAACCGTGACCATCAGTTATGGAACATAGCGGCGGACTATGCCGTGAACCAAATTCTCATAGAAAGTGGAATAGGCGAGATGCCCAAAGATGACAAAGGCAAGGATAAAGGTTTCCATGATGACAAATACAAGGACTGGCCGGCAGAAAAAATCTACGACGACATCTACAAGAAAGCAAAGAAGCAAGGATACGACTTAAAAAAGTTGGGAGAACTGTTGGACGAACACATTGATGTAGATGGCGAATCTTCAACACCAGCAGACGGCAAAGGTGAAAAAGGCAAGCCTAAATATTCCAAAGAAGAAATAAAAAAGATCAAAGACGAATTAAAAGAAGCAATGATAAGTGCCGCACAATCAACAGGCGCTGGAAACTTGCCGGGTGCTATCCAAAGATTGATAGGTGACCTTACCGAACCTAAAATGAACTGGAGAGAGATAATCCAACAACAAATAGTTTCAACAATGAAATCAGATTACACATTCACGAAACCTAGTAGAAGGAGTTGGCATATGGATGCAGTTCTACCAGGAATGATTAACACTGATAAAATAGATATCTGTTTGGCTCTGGACGCATCTGGTTCTATATCAGAAGAGCAGTGTAAAGAATTTTTGTCTGAGGTAAAAGGTATAATGGAACAATACAAAGATTTCAACATCCACCTTTGGAGTTTTGACACAAAAGTTTTCAATCCAAAAGTGTTCACTCCTGACAATATGGATGAATTAGAATCATACCAACTAGGAGCAGGCGGTGGTACAGAATTTGAATGCAATTGGGAATATATGAAAGAGGAAGGTATCGAACCTAAAAAATTCATTATGTTCACTGACGGTTGGCCATTTGACAGTTGGGGTGATCCTGACTACTGCGACACAGTGTTTTTGATAAACAATCCATACGAAAGGAACATCGAGGCTCCTTTCGGACTAACGGTACAGTACGATGATTGATAGACAACTGTTATCATTGCTTTGGGAGACCTTCAAGGATTGGTTCTTCAATGAGGTATCAATATCAATAATGAGTTTTGGATTATTGATAATAGCACTTTGGAGTTATCTCACGTGAGAAATTTTTTTCAACACCCAATAGTGTTGGCCGTCATAATCGTCGGCACATCATTGTTGATAATGCAGATAGGGTTAGGATAATTTATGTACACAATAATAAAATATATCCTTCCAGAACTTTTTGACGAAGATAAAGCATTTCGTCACGGCAAAGGATTACCCAAAGTTACCAGATTCCAGATATTGATGATACTGGCCACTACCTGGGCGTTCATATTCGCACAGATGACAATGACATTTCTACACTTTGGGATCACCGTAACCACGAGTGTGATAGCACACGCATTGATCATAGGAGGCATCATCTTTACGAGAAGAAGCCTTAATGGTGTCGATTACAAATTCAACTCTTATCACTCGGTTGGTAGAAGTAGAGGTGGTATGATAGGGTATGATGGTTCAAGAGTAAAATTTGATCCAAATGATCCTGGCGGAGAACACGAGTGAAAATAAATCCTAAAAATTTTTTTAATCGAAGGATAGATGAATTCCAAGACAATTGGGTATCTACTATTACCAAACAACAGGGTGAATACAAAGAACAACAGATAGCCAACTGGATCTTCAACAACTGCAATGGAAGATTCTGTATGAAAAAAGATGTACACTATGATCGAAGTGGTGTAAAAACAATTACCAGAATTGCTTTCGAAATACCCAGTGACCTGACATTGTTTTATCTAAGTGGCCTGGCTCAAGAACAATAACAACATCATTTGACAGCACTAACTAATTTATATTATAATATACGTATATAATTGCAATTATAGGAGAAATAAAAATGGCAAGTAAAAAGAAACAACTTAAAAAAGGTTCCGCCAAAACAAAAACAGAGGCGCAACCGCAACAGGCACCGGCAGGACAACAGGCAATTATCCAGTCTGATCCTGGTACGTTGGCTGTAGGTGATTTGAGAAATCTAGCAACAATCATCGACGTGGCTTCAACAAGAGGTGCCTTCAGAGCAAACGAAATGGCTACCGTTGGAGCGATGTTTAATAAATTACAACAGTTCTTGGCCAAAGTGGCGCCAGAACAAAAACCAGAAGATGCCAAAGCAGAAGCACCAGCAACTGCCGAAGCAAAGAAATAGGAGAACACAATGGTACAACAAATGATGCCAATGGATGTTGAAGGCACAAAAGAAACTGTGGCTTCTAACAGAAAGCAGATCAAACACATAGGAAAATTGAAAGACAGTGGTGCCAATGTTGCTATAATATTTAGAACTGTTCCAGACGAACCAACAAACTGCTTGGTAATGGGTCCTAAATTTTTAGACAACAACTATCACGATTCATTCATGAAAGTGCTTGAATCTCCAGAAGGCCAGGCTAGTTTTGAACTTGGTACTTTTTTATCTAGATCGAGATTCAGCGATGGTGTGGAAATGTTGCCATACTTACACCAAAACAATTTTCTTAAAAAAATGCCAACTAAAGACGTAATAGTCACAATGGGTGCTGGCAACCAAGGTGAAGTTCAACTGGACGAATTGAACAAACTTATTGCCAAGGAAAGAAACGTAGAAATTTCTGATCTTGCATTTGTAGAGTCAAGCGACGCAAAACCAAAGACTAGTAAAGATTCGGATGACTCCAAAAAGAAAGCAAAAACCAAAAAGTAGTCCGACCTGGGTAGAACTTACAAAAGATTTTGTTAAGGAATGGCCAGAAATTTTAGATGGACTGGAATATAGAAACTTGCCAATCAAGTATGTCAAGTGGTGCGAACTACATCTAAAAAACAAGATCACTATAAAATTTGATATCGAAAACGATCTCAAAAATAATAATCAATCCAGAATAGTTCGCACACTTAGACAGCACATTTTACAGAATAGAAAAAACATCAAGGCAGTACAGATGAAGTTCAATATTCAGCGTCTCAAATCGGACATGGAAAGTAAAACAGAAAAACTACTGACCAAAACTTTCAAGAAATAATCTGTCTACGAATTCCCAATCAAACGTTTCAAGCAATTTATCTAGACTATAATTGTGTCTGCTACAGAAAGTTTCAGCATCAGTGCAGGCCTTTTTGGTAAAAATATTGTCTACCGACTTCCATTGTTCCAGTATAAAATCACCCTCAACTGTGGGTTTGGTATGTTTTTGATACAAAAGTTTAACCACTTCTCTAAAAGTAGTCCTATAATTTACTTTAGAATCTTTGAAAAAATTAGTGTAGCCTGACCTTTCATTAACGTATTCGTGTGGTGAATGAAGTGTGAAATCCAAAACTCCAGAAGGCGTGTTTAACACTGCCTCTTTAAAGTAGAGCACCACTGCCTGATGTCCGTACATATAACTTATTAGTCTATTGTAACATCCAAAAATGTAATGTCTATTTGATTTGAGTGTGGATGGTGTGTAATTAAATTTGAATTCTGGATCTATCTCTAGTTTGGCGGGCACCACGTAGAAGTACTCGCTGGTAGAATTTTTGGCACAATGCCTTAAGGCATTATCTCTTCCATTGATACCCGATACAACTTTAGGTTCCCTTCCTATATGGCCTAAATGTTCCTTTAGCACACTGAGATTAGCAAGGGCCTGTGGTTCATTGTTGTGTAAGAAAAAAATATCAAATTTGGGTGGTTTATCAAATTTATCAACAAAATATATCCTTTCATACTCGTACAATTCTTTTTGAAACTTTAATTTGGGAATGGTGAGACAGGTATGCTCATGATTGTTGACATAGAGTTTTTTGTCTTCCCACAGGCTAGGTTCGGACTTAGACGTGGATTCGAAAAAATAATGAGCGTACAAACTTTTTTGATTTTTTACCTTTTGGTACAAATTAGAATATTCAAATTTGTACTCTGGCCATTTATGTGATTTGATTTCCACTTGGTGGTAATTTATGTCAGCAAAATCTCTGAGATGTTTCAGTTGGGGTAACTGTTTCTTGAATTCGTTTGTGGGTATCAGGAACAAATTGCCTTCTTTCTGTTCGGCATTGTGCCAGAGATGTATTTGACTATCTTGATGCTGTTCCGGGACAAAATCAAAATCAAACGTTGAAAGGTCATCTAGTGTTGTCAAAAACCAAAAGTGAGATGTTTTTATTTCGGATATGTAAGACTTTAATATATCAAAGTAGGAATCAACAAAAGGAGTAAATTTTGCGTGTGGAAATATTTTTTCTATCTTTTTTCGATTGCCGTTAATATTGAAATCCACACAAACACAATCATACATTAGAATTCTGCCTTTACTCCCACTTGAGGATTTTCAATACAACTATCCTTGATCTCTTTCATCGTTTCCTTTTTTAGATCAACACCACACGTGGCAGAAGGTTTTATACCACAACCTAGACAGAATAAAAAAATAATTAGATATCTCATCCTAGTACTTTAACTCCGTACTTGTTGGTAAATGCTTTACCATCCTCTTTATCGTTCACGATTGGTTGTCCTTTTATGTTCAAACTGGTATTCAAAAGTATGGGGCAACCAGTCTGTTTTTTCCATTCTGTGAGCAGTGCGTGGAACCCTGGATTATCCGTCTTACGCACGGTTTGAACCCTACTTGTGTGATCATGGTGTATTATAGCAGGAAAGTCTTTACCAGCAGTACAAGGCGCTGTAAATTGCATATAAGGGGTGTTTTTAACGGCTTTAGGAAGGGTGAAATAGTCGTTCACATCCTCTTCTAATATGGCCGGTGCGAACGGTCTGAACTTCTGTCTTTTCTTGATACTGTTTACCAAATCCTTTATCTCGGGTCCTCTAGGGTCTGCCAACAGTGATCTATTACCAAGTGCCCTTGGGCCAAATTCCGCCCTGCCACTTGCCACTCCCACCATCTTGTTTTCCTTTAGTTCTTTGATCAAACTGTCAACAGGATACTCGCCGTCTATGTTGTGTCCCAGAAACGGATGTTGCCAGTTCAAGAACATTTTCTCATTGGCCGCTATGCAACCCAAACTTGATCCTGCGTCACCGGGATTGGGTATTATCCAAATGTTATCGAAAAGATTCATATCTGCTAGAACTCTGTTTGCGGCACAGTTCAAAGCAACTCCTCCCGCATAAACAAGATTCCTTGATGAGTATCTAGATGCCCTCATCCACAAATCTGCCAGGCATTCTTCTGTGACCTGTTGTATGCTGGCCGCGATGTCCATCACGTCTGCTTCGGGGTGCCATTCTCCCAAACCCCTGTGTAGATTCTGTTTCAACCTAAAAGGTGACTGTTCAACGAAATCATTGTAGATGTCCTGCTTGTATTTTGGCTTGCCGTAAGCGGCCATACCCATAAGGATATACTCCTCCTCTGCTGGTTTCAATCCACAACGGTGTGTGAATGCTGAATATAAAACTCCTATCGAGTCGGGATAATTTATTGTTTCTTGTGTCTTGATTTTTGTGCCTTCCGCCGTGGATATGGAAACAGTGTTCCATTCACCTATCGCATCCACTGTGAGGATAGTGGCATGAGTAAAAGGCGAGGTGTAATATCCGGCCGCGGCGTGTGAGTCGTGATGTTTGACATACTCGTCTATCTTAATATTGAAATGATCCAGGTGCCATTGTGGCATTTCTGTATAACTCATTGCCAACCCATACTGTCCTGCGTAGAATTGTCTTGTCTTCTTCAAAAAAGGCTTTTCATAATACACAACCTTGTCAAAAGGTCCGTAAGTGTTTGCCTCGTTCACTATGCCCCAGTTGAGGTAGTGATCGTTTTTGACTTTGGAGTATCTTTCCGAGTGTGCGGCCCATAGTATTTCTCCTTTGCCGTTGCTAAAATCCACAACAGACATAGCGGCGTCGTGGTTCATGCAGTTAATTCCCAGTATTCTCATTTTCCTCCTTGTGCCATCCCATGTCCTCTATGTTGTCACTGCAACACGTTGGACAAACATACCATTCGTTCGCCGAATCGTCCTTGTCTAATTCGTTGGCAACTCCCTTCCATTTACAATCATAGCAATAAAAATTCCACCAAGTCATTTTATAGATTCTATATATTTTTTTAGTTCTTTGTCCTTTACATCATTAGGTATCTCATTCTTGTAAAATATTTTGTAACTGTCACTTCCATATTTTCCTATACCATAAAGGTCACTTGCCTCTTTTCCGTCCCAGGTGAGATAATCTACACTCATTTGTCTCAATCTTTTTACTCTCACACTCCACATACCCAACGGTTTCAACATCTTTTCCTGTGCTTTCGCTTGACCCCTAATAAATTTTACAGGATCTGGATATCTCTTGAACAATTTTGGAAGTATCTCTTTGACCTGTTTCCTATAGGTTTGATTGAGACATATCACGCCCACCATGTGTTGCCACACGCTATTAACCTGTTGTTGTACCATTAGGTCATCTCTCATTTGATACTCCACTTAATTTTACTGAATTTTTCTTTCAATTTTTCTACCCTTTCTTGCCATTCCTCTAGTGTGATGTCGTATTCATAATTCACCGTTGTGGCGTTTTGTTGCAGACAGGTTGCTCCGTTTCCGAGATGAAACTTTTCTGCCATTTCTGTGATGGGAGATAAAGTCACCAAACGATCTATGTGATTTTCTCTTTTAAATTTTTTATATATCTCGTTCAGGATGTGTTTGCCTCCTCCCTTCATCTTGGCCCATACCGTGTAAGCCACAGCGACTCTACCCACGAGATTATTTCTCAACACCGACTGCAGATGTGCGTCCTTGCTCATGTCATCTAACTCCTTAACACTTTTAGGAATTTCGTTTGTAAAGGCGATGCATATTATAGCCATTAGGTTTTTATCCTGATTGAGCAATCCAAAAATTTTGCGTCCATATGATGTTCTGAATTCCAAATCCAATTCGGGTCTTACAGGATCTTCCTGCACATCTATTTCCACCAATTCTTTCAGATCAAATCGTTGGTCTTTTTTGAACCAGTTTTTGAATTTGTCTTTTATTTCCGCAAGTGTATTCATGGTTTACTTGTAGATAAAAGGATCTTTCTTTTTGAGTTCTTTTATTCTTTTCCTATACTCAATCTCTTGTTTTATTTTGAGATATATTTTTTTAATCCAACTAAACATATTTTCTCCTTTCAAGTTTGTAAGTTGTTAATCCTCCACTGTTTGCCTTCCATACAAGATGAAAGTTAGGGAATATTTTTGATATGAGCGGATACGATGCTGTCACTTTGTAGTCGTCAAACATATCCTGAACATCTTTGTGGTCAAAACCAATTTCAAACGGGCATTCCATTTGATCTTTTTTTAATATCTTGCTTTCAAAAAAAGACAAAGGAGCAATCTTTTGTAAAAGTTTTACCCATTTATTATAGACGCCCAATAGTATGATTCCGTTTGGCTTCAACAAAGATTTGATTTTGGTTACAGCCAGTTTGTAATCTGGCATATGGTGTAACACACCCTGGCATAGAATGACGTCATATTTTTTGGATTTTTCCATTTCAATAAAATCTTTCTGCATCCATTTGATATTTTTGTTGCCTAGTTTATCAGAAATTTTTTTGGCAATCGCTACACCGTTGCTGAAATCAACACCGGTTATTTTTATGTCTTTGTTTGTGTAGGCCAAAAAGTTTGAAATATATCCAGTTCCACATCCTATATCAAGCAAGGTTTTTCGACCTTTGGTTTGATCAACAATAAAATTTATATATTTGTTATCTCTGTGTTTTTGCTGTGTCAGGAAATTTTTTACCGAGTAATTGCCCGGAAAAGGATTTCTGTCATAGAATGTTTTTACTTTGCTCATCTGTATAGATACGGATCCTTCTTTTTCCTTAACTTTTTAAGTTTTCTTTTGTATGTAATGTCACTTAGGTATTTTTTTATTTTGGTAATTAGTTTTTCAAACATTTTAAAAAAGTCTCCTTCATTAATTTTACAGCATCTTGGTGCGCCTCGTCTAGTGGATGAGTCGTGGCGTACGGATATTCATTCATTTTGGCCCATTGGTTAAAACCCATCATCCTTTCACCAAAACTGAACCATCTGGTAAAATCTATTTCGTTATAGAGTGCGGTCAAAAGGCTGTCCTCTTTGTGGATAGGCTTTTTGTCATTGTAAAAAAGGCTATTATCGGCAAGTGTGAACATATATGGTATTTTCTTTTTCTCCAAAATGTTCTGCAACCAAACAATAGATTTCCAACTGAGATATGCTTCGTGGTATTGGTTGGCGGCATATTTGTACAGACTGTCAGCAAACGGTCCTATTCCTGTTTCTCTGTAAAGATGCTGTCTCTTTTTGAATTCGTCCATCACAGGTTCACTGTGGCCGATTGTGTTTTCTACTTCTTTTTGTCGTAGATTTGTATCCCATGGTGTTATTGTTGCCCATCTTGTCCTTTCCAGGTTGCTGTTCCTTGCCATTGCCCAATCGTATCTGCTGAGGAATGTCCACATCACAACTACAATTATTTTTTCTTCTTTTCTGTTTGCCACATAGTCAAAGACTCTCCTAGCAATTCCTGAATTTCCCAAACCTCCTTTTGCCACACAAAAATAATTTCCTGCAACTGTATCATTCAACCTAGCGGCCCAGGTCTTGCTACTGTAATTTTTACCTGTGTCATCGCTGAGCTCGTTGCCATAAGTGAAACTACAACCGCCCGATAAAACTGTTTCTTTTCCTATACTACTCATAAACTTTCAACATATTATTTAAAATTGGAAATGCTTCACTAAATTTTTCACCACGGTGTTTGTCCGCCAGTAAAATTCTATCTCGACGCTGTTTGTTCATTTCCTCCGAGTACCTGTCACTGCTGTTCATGTAATCAATTATGCCTTTGAATTCTTTTATCTGGATATATCTGTCTGTTGCTATATTTTTGACCTGTCTCGGCAGGGTTTGTATGTTAAAATATTCTGGATCAAAACAAGTGTTCACATAGAAAAATTTTGGATCAATCTGTTTCACCCAATAGGCCAATTTTGCCAGACTGAAAATATTGAAGATGTTTATGGTGCTACAAATTTGGAAATCTATATTTCCCGGATTATATTCTTTGAACTTCTGGATGTTTTCATTCACCTCTTTCCATTTTGCTGGGTGCCTTTGATATTCAAACTGTTCTCCCACATCATCTATGCTGAATGCTATCTCAACTCTCTTAAAGTGTTTCCACAACCAAAATACATTTTTCGGAGGCAACTGTGTGCCATTGGTATTGTAATGTATGTCTTGATTTTTGGCGTAACCCTGCTGTACACAATATTCCAAAATTTTAAAATGATTTTGTATCATGAAAGGCTCTCCTCCGGTGAACTCAAAATATTCTACATCTTTCAATACATCTTTTATTTCCTCAAAAAATTGCGGGTGTTTTTTCGGCCATCCGCCTTCTTTTAAATTTTTTCTTGCCACTGGATTCTCTCCGTAATCTAATTCTTCCTGTGCCCATTTGGATGAGGACCAAGAACCACATATCCTGCACTTAAGATTACAAACGTTGCCCAGTTTAAAGTCAATGAACTTCAAGGTTGGCTCGCTATCGGGTGTCCAATCTTTGAGACTTTTACTCAGTTTATAGATCGAGTTTTGTCTTTTAGAAACTTTGCCAGCATTTTCTTCTGCCCAACAACTTTCGCACCCGTTTGGTCTTTGTCCGCTTTTGAACTGCTTACGTAAGGAATTCATGTATTCGCTTTGCTGTATCGTTTTAAGATCAGTTTCATAAACTTTAAAATCTTCGATGTTGCCTTTGTACAGACAGCAAGGTGATGCTGATCCATTTACATCCACTTCCAGATGTGTCCATGGCAGAGGACATATATTTGATTTTAGATATCGTTCCACCATTTTAAAACCTCTGTGTTTTTTTCAAATATTTTTGTAATGTCTGTTCCTCTAATTTTGTCCAAATATAATATTCTTTTTTTGCCTCTTTTCAATCCATCACTGTACTCCTCTTTGGAATATTTCTCTTCTAGAGTTTTATGATTTTTTATATCTTTCAATCCTTCTATGAAAGACAAATTAAACATTGTTTTTTTATCTTGAATTTTTTCCAATACACCATCAATAATAGAATGTAAAAGATGTTTTGGCAAGCACAAAGGTGTCCAAAGATTGTCTGCTGTAAAACTAAAAACTTTTTTACACAATAAAATCAGTTTGAGATCTTTACTTAAATTGTACATATTTTCTAAATCAAATAAACCAGGCAATGTTACTGTCAGATCTAATTGCAACTGTCTTGGATGTTTCATAAATTTTTTAGCATACTTTATATTTTCAAGCCATTGCTCGTACTTCAATCCTGTTCTAATATATTCACCGATATGACCAGTCCCATCAATCGAGGCATTGATTTGCCAGTCTTGAAACTTCACAAGTAAATCATCAAACAGATTTTTTCCGTAATAATCTATCTTGCTAAAATTGGTGTTATACCTTGCATACACTTGGTCGGCATAATCCAAATCAATCACTCTCTGCATGGCCTCCCAATGTATCTTCCACATCAAAGGTTCACCGCCACACCAATAAAATTCACGTAATCTTTTTTCTTCTATGGCTTCTGTAAACTCTTTGATTACTTGTTGATCAGTAAATTTTTGTATCTGCTCTTTGATGTCTTTTCTACCCCAAGGATTTTTATCATAATCAAAATTATCGTGCCTTTTGTTTTCTGTTTCCCAACTACTGCTTAACATATCGCCGCACATTCTACAACTGAAGTTACATAGATTTGAAAATCGATAGTCAAAACTAGTAACTTGTAATTCTGTATGTCCGTTTTCGTTGGTTTTTTCAAAAGCCTCATCTATCAATCCACTGTACATTCTGTTGAAATGCTGACGATAAACTTGACTGTTCAACAGTTTATGATTACAAGTAGCACACTGTGGTATTTCTTCTCCTGCCATAAGTTTTTTCCTTACAGATTTCATGTAGTCACTGTTCCAGTGTTCTTCCAAAGTTGTAAATTCCACAGGTTTATCGTCGGGATTTTTGGTGTCTATATACTGTTTGAAATTTTGAGATTGTTCCAATGAAGCACAACACAATCTTCTTTCCATCTGTGGAGAAAGATAGGTATGAGTCCACGGAGCCATACAGAATGTTTTGTTTCCTTGATCAGGCTTTATTTTCATATTGCTCGAACAGTTCCTTCCATTCTGGGAAAACATCTACTGTGTTTTCATTTCTTATACTGTCATATTTTCTTGTTTCGGCAAAAAATGTAGGTAGAAATTTTGACATATCTCTCCTAAACAAATAATCTAGACCGCTTTCAAAACCCATGGTTGCCCTTGTCAATTTGTCTAATGGCTTCAACCAGTCTATATGAGATTGGTATTTTTCTTTGACTTGTTCTTTGTATTCGTTGGGCAACAAATCCATCCTTTGCCAATTTGGAAATTGCAGTAGATTGAAATTGAAATCTTGTGGTTTGATTAAACCCAACTCAACCCAGTTTTTATGGAAATCAGTTACGTGTAAACTGTTCAAC
>Ga0181568_10004326_pt1 | contig 12690 bp, 8 predicted proteins | sample 101ome_20_FD_133758 | JGI IMG/M metagenome (GOLD analysis project Ga0181568, IMG submission 133758) | Coastal salt marsh microbial communities from the Groves Creek Marsh, Skidaway Island, Georgia - 101404AT metaG (megahit assembly) | ecosystem: Environmental > Aquatic > Marine > Intertidal zone... | reverse complement strand
TCGATTTGTTGACGAACGCCGGTTACGACTTCGTCGCGCCGTGCGCGAAACTCGGATGGCCGCCGCTCTTTTACCTCATCGATTCCACGGCGCGAGACGTGACGAGACAACCGGGTCGACGCGAGGAGATTCTGCGCGCGCGAACGCCGTTGGTCGCGCGAGCGCTTCGCGAACACGCGCGCGCGGGCGACGCGGACGCGCGGTGCGAGAGCGGTCGAACAGCGCTCATGCTCGCCGCCGCGCACGATTTGAGCGAAGTGTGCGAGACAATCTTAGACGTCACCCCCCAGGGCGCGATGGCGCGCGTCGACGGACGCGGTCGCGCGGCGTTTCATTGGGCGTGTCATCGAGCGAGCGAAAAGACGCTGAAAATGTTCAAAACGCGAGGTTTGCTCGATCGAGCGACGCGCGAGCGACGAGACGCCGACGGTGCGACCGGGGGCGATCTCCTCGCCGCGTCGTACGATTCACCGAGAAAACACCACCCGTGGCCCGATCCAATCTCTCGCGACGACGTCTTCGACCAAAAAGAAGCCGAATCCGCCGTCGACGTCGCCGCCGCCGTCGCGCTCGCCCAACGTCGGTGCGTCGAGCTCTTCGACGTCGACGTCTTCCGCAAGCGTCCGAAGACGTGCGCGACGTGTTTTCGTCTCACCACCGATCCTAAACGGTGCGGACGGTGTCGCGCAAAAGTGTACTGCTCGCTCGCGTGTCAAAAGCTCGATTGGCCCGAGCACAGACGCGATTGCGAAAACGCCTCCCCGAGTCTTCGAGAGACGCTCGCGAAGACGCCCGAGACGTCCGCGTGAGGTCATCGCGAGCGCGTCGCACGGGAGGCGCGCGCGAAAACGCCTCCCCGAGTCTTCGAGAGACGCGCGCGAAGACGCCCGAGACGTCCGCGCGCGTCTGCGAAACCTACCATCTCTAGTCGTGTCATGACAAACGAAAACACTATCATCTACTTGGCCTTGGCCTCGAGCGCGCGCACGCGCGCGACGAGATCGCGACACTCGTCGGCTAACGTTTGATGATTTTTGCGAATGTCCTCGCGGATGACGTAAAAGCTCCCAGCCGAGGCGACGGCGAAGCCGACGGCGAAGCTGGACACGCGCGTGGCGAACATTCGTCTCCGGTACGTCGTGCGCGCGAGCGACGACCTCGCGCGACGTGCTGTGACGCGCGACGTCGTGTGAGCTCATCGTCATCATCACCTTTTAGCCTCGAGGCGAAAAAGATTGAGATTCGACGAAACCGAGCCGAGAAGACGACGACCGGACCGCGTGCGTGACTACTGAAGTGGTGATTACATTGTTGGTGCGTCGTGCACGATCGTCGGTACGTCTACTACGCGTGTGATGATGCGCTCACGCGCATCGAATCTCGTACGACCCTTTGCCGTCGCCCGATTGACACAGATATCGAACCCAACGCACGACGTCGTAGTTACCCGCCTCCTTCACCTCGAGAAACCGCACGCGAAGGCCCGAGGCGGTGAACATCGGGACGTTGAATTGAACGTTGATCGGCGGTTGGACCCAGGGTTTGTGATCGTCCAGGGTGTTGGCGAGGATGATCTCGGCGTCGAGGTGAAGCTCCTCGTGACCGGCGAGACGTTTAATCTTCCATCGAAGGCAACGCTCTTCGGGGACGTACTTCGCCTTGCCCGCGGAGACGTTGACGTTGGCGCGAGCGGTGAGTTTGGGAACGGGTATGCGCACGCGTACCTCGTTCGCCACCGTCGTCGGTCCGTACAGCGAGCGGAAATTGACGTTTACGGCGAGACGCGTTCGACCGTGTTCCTTGACCACCGGCATGAGCTTAAACGGAAGGGTAATGTTATCCGATACTCTGTACCTGACGAGCTCGAATTCCCCATCCGGGGGCGTGAACTCGATCACCTTTTCCGAGTTAAATTTGTGCAAACGCACGCACTGATGAAACTGTAAATCATCCAGTTCGATGAGCTTACGATCTCTCGACGCGCTCTCCTCCGTCGCCGCGCCTCGATGCTCCACGCGCACCTGTTCACCCAATCTATCGTTCAATCCCACGCTCAGATTGGGCATACCGCTCAGATACGTCTTCATATAAATCGCCCCCTGCACGTTCGATCGCAACACCGTCCCCTCCGCGCTCATCATCAGGTTGACGCTCTCCACGATGTCCAGATACACCTCATTCTTCTTATACGACAACCCCTCTCTTCGCCACTGTACCGCGCTCGTCATCTGTTTCGCCGCCTCAATCGCCATCCGCTGTTCATCTACCGCCGCGCGCTCTTGCTCTTGCTTGCTCAACAAGTCCATCTTTGACGATTTTTGCGTGATGAACGTCTTGAGCGTCTCCCCGGCGGTGACTTGCGGATACCCGTCGTCGCAAATTTCATCCAACAATTCATACAGCAACACAAAGTTCCCTCGAATGCTGTTCTCATCGCACGCGCCGAAATATTGCGTGCACAATCGAACGACGTGCGAGAGAAACGTGAACCCAGCCATGGCGTTGCGCTCCGCCGTCGCGCCTCGCGCGATCCCCACCACGTACACGTCTCTGTGTCGCTTCATCATGTACGTCACGCTCCCGATTTTACGCATCGGCGCCTCGGTGGCGAAACCATCATCCTTGCGTCGACCTCGTCGTCCACCGCGCGCCTGCGCGGCGCTCACGCGCGCCTGCGCGGCGCGAGGATTGAGAATCTGACTTCGAAAGGCATCCAAGACGTGTCGCTCGATGTCTTCGCGATAGGCGCGCTTGAGGAGGACATCGCCGCGGAGATTGACGATGAATATCCCGCTCAAGGCGTGACCGGCGCGTTCGACGGTCGACATGGCGTCGAGTCGTCGACGCGCGCGTCGGTCAATGAGGCGACGCGTTGGCGCGACGGCGACGAAAAGACTACAGAGGGCGTACGGCGTCCATCCACGAACGGTCGCGTCGCGCTACTATCGTGAGCTAGTGGTCATTACACGCACATTCGTGTGCCTTGTCATCCGCGCGTCGCGTGGAGAGGAGGTAATCGGATCGCGCGACGCGTCGAGACCGTTCCGGGTCGTCGACTGCGTTTACGCCGCGCGTCGTCACTCGCGAGACGATGGAATCGAACGAAAATCGGTCGGTCGAACGGTCGGTCGGTGACGCGATACATCACCGAACGCATGAATCGATCGTCGTCGATGGTTCGTTCGACGCCATCGTCTCGCGCTATCTTCTCTCTCTCTTTGCGTCGCGCCGCGCGAATGACGAATGCGCGATTTATTTATTCGATTGATCATTCGCCGATCGTTCGCTCGCACGATCAGAAAACGACGACATCGCGAGTGCCGGACTCGTACGACGAGTCCATCGACACCCTCTACGCGCCTCAGCATTTCTTCAATTCACTCATATTCGTCTCATCTATCGGCGCGCCGTGCACCTCCAACCGCGCGAGCTCGGTGCGCGGCGTCCCGCCCACGTTCCCGCTCACGAAAAACGTCATCACGCGCACGTTCTCGAACGACGAACTCGCCGCGTCCACGTCCACGAACCCATCTTTGTCTAAATCTCGTTCACAATCGATCGTCTGCGCCGGCGTTCGCTTCCTCGCGTTTTCAAACCCGATCGGCGTCGCCGCGTTCGCGAAGACGCGAATCTCCTTGGGCGCGCTCGCGTCCGCCCGCCCAACCCCCGCGTTCGCCCCACACACACGAACGCGACGGACGCGAACGTTTTTCACGAACATCACGCGCACGATGAGTTCCTCGTCGTCGTCCGTGCACAGCGTCAGCGCGTCTTGGTCGCGCGCCCCGCGCGCGAGCGCCTTGGTCCAATCCGTGTCTCGAAGCGCGTTCAGGCACTCCACGCCTTTGACGTCGATGAGATCGACGAGATCCATCGTCGCGGACGTCGACGTCGACGTCGTCGCCTGCTCCATCGCGCGCGACGACGACTTCGACGATGAATCGCGGCGTCGTGTGCGGGCGCGATGGGCGCGCGAGGGGCACCTGGCGCGTTGTGTACTAATGACGAGTCATGACTCACCGATGTGTCCCATACAGAGGGTGGAGGACGACCACCCATGGGTGACCCCCTCACGTCACTGTCTACCCATACGAAACCTTCCATCGACGGGTCGTGACTCATCGCGAGTCCCTCATACCCCCTCTCGCGCCCACCTCCAGGCGTCACAACCGCGCGCGCGCGTCCACCACGTCGTCCACCTCCATCGCCGTCGACGTCCATCGTCCATCGTCGTCGTCGTCACCCGTCGCCGATCGTCGTCCATGCCGACGTCGAGCGACGACGACGCGCGCGAGCGCGCGAACCGACGCGACCGAAACTTGGACGATGACGTCTCGTGTCGCGCGTGTGGACACGACCACGCGCCGGGGACGACGTGCGCGACGTGTGGACACCACCGCGAACGGCGCGAACGCGCGTGCGACGCGTCCTCGGCGTCGGCGAATCGACGAAATGGACGACGAGGCGACCCCATCATCGAAGTGATCGACAAGTTTTTGTGTCTGGGGGCGTTCGAGCACACGTGTCGAGAGGAGGTGTTATTGGCGTGCGGTATACGCACGGTGGTGAACGTAAGTGGGGGTGAAACGCGCGCGTGAGATGCGATGCGATGCGCGCGCGCGCGATGTCGGCGGTGTGAGGGCGTGAGGAGAGGGATGGGTCGAGAGGCGGGCGACGCGCGGCGGCGGCGCGCGGCCCCCTCGCGCTCGTAGGAGCGAGAGGGGGGATGGTGACGTCTCGGCGCGCGTATGCGCGAATGCGAGGACCTAAAATCCATTGTATCGTGTTTTACGCGAGATGTCATCGCGCGTGAGAGAGACGCGCGTGAGAGGGACGCGAGAGAGAGAGAGAGACTGACGGAGACGCGCGTTTTCGCTCCTCCTTCGTAGGCGGTGCCGAGCTGTACGCCGTGCTGTAGCAGTAGAAACATAGACGTCTTCACCGTCCCCACGTGCGGAGACGATGGATTAAAAGTTGATTTACTAGCGACGGTGAAGATACTGGCTGACCTCCACGCGCGCTCGAGACGCGCCGACGAAGCCGGCGCGCCGAGACGCGTCTTGGTGTATTGCATGAGCGGCTCGTCGCGCGCGCCGAGCGTCGCCGTCGCCTATCTCATGTATAGCGAACGACGCGACGTGGAGGACGCCGTCGCGTCGCTGAATCGACGGTACCCGCGTGGACACGCGGGGGTTCGTCTGAAACCGATGGATGTCGAGTGGTTGCGGGAATTCGAGACGCGCCTGCGCGCGGTCGAGGGGCGCGGCGGCGATTGATTTGATTATTCGCGCCGAACGACGCCATCGCGCGGACGCGCGCACGCCGCCGCCGCCGCGCCGCACGGAAACAAAGACACGATCGTTTCGCTTTAGTAGTTCTTCGTATCGCGCACGCTCATTGTACGAACGCATCGCATCTTATTCTCTCTTCGTTCTCTTCGTTCTCTTCGTCTTCGTCTTCGCGAGCTCGAGGGAGAAAAAAACCTTTGCAAAGACATCTTCTCGCGTGCGCACGACCGTCGTCACTCGATCGCGCGTGCGCGGACGGAGGGCATGCTTCGACGACTCGCGCGCGCGTGCGCGACGCGATCGTCTCTCCTCGCGTCGCGCCCGTCGGCGTCGTCGTCGTCGTCGTCGGTGTGCGCCGACGCCCCGTGTGCGCCTCGATTCGTGTCCACGACCGCCGCGCGCGCGCACGGCGCCGCCAAGGCGCGCGAGGACGAGGACACGATCGAGGTGACGTTCGTCGATCGCGAGGGCGAGCGTCGAGTCGTTCGCGGACGCGTCGGGGATAATTTACTCGAGACGGCGCACGCCAACGACGTCGAGCTCGAGGGCGCGTGCGAGGGCTCGTTAGCGTGTTCGACGTGTCACGTCGTCTTCGACAGCGAAGACGTCTTCGCGTCCCTTCCCGAGGCGTGTGATGATGAGAACGATATGTTGGATCTCGCGTACGGGTTGACGGATAGGAGTCGATTGGGGTGTCAGGTGACGTTGGCGCCGGGGAAGTTGGACGGGTGCGTGGTGACGCTCCCGAGGGCGACGAGGAATTTCGCGGTCGATGGGTTTAAACCCAAGCCGCACTGAGAGACGCGATGGGTGAGGACGCGGTGTGATGCGATGGATGCTTTGGGGAGAGGCGGAAGAGGCGGAAGACGCGGACGAGGACGAGGACGAGGACGCCGACGAAGCGCGCCTCGACGAACGAGTAGCGTTCGATGTGATTTGATTTGACTTGCTTTGCTTTGATTCGTGAATGACCTCCCGCCGTACTAGTATTCTATCGCTACGTCTCTGCTAAAAGATGAACGCGCCCGTGCACTACTCATCAATCGAAATAATCCTCGAGATCGACGTCCGGATCGAGCAAGTGCGGGCCGAAGCGCGATAAATCGACGCCGTCGAGAATGAGATTTTCAAACGTCTCCTCGAGATCCGTCTCGCCCACGAGCACGGCGCCCATCATGCGGCCTCGAAGGAGGAGCACGCGCACGTATTGACACGCCTCTGGGTTTTGGCTCAGGGATTCGCGTTGGTACGTGACGACGTCGTTCGCCGGTTCAGATTCGAGTTTTTGCGCGTTGTACAACCCCAAAAGGATAACCTTGAGTCCGAAAAACGTCGTGCAGTGCGTGAAGAGCTCGAAATTGAATCCGAGCGCGTCGCCGTCGCACGCACCCGCGGCGACTTTGGCCGCGAACGCGCCCGTCTGCGCCGCTTGACTCCACAGCCGCATCTGAAACCAAGGCGCGTCGACGGCGGACGCGCGTCTCTCCATCGAACACGCGTCGCCGATGGCGAATATCGAGTCGTTCCGTCGCCCGAGAACGCGCATGCACTCGTCCACGAGCACGCCGCCGTCGATGGTGGAGCGCGGGGCGTCTCTCTCGTCGAGCCATTCGCACCTCGGCTCGACGCCCGCGGCGGCGACGACGGCGTCCACCTCGATCGTCTCGCCGTCGGTGAGTGTCAACGCGTTCGCGCCCTCGGGCGTCTTCACCGCGTCACGAATTTCCACGTTTTTCACCACGCGCAGACGCATGCGTCGCCGACCGGTCCCGCGCGCGTCCTCGACCTCGGCGCGAAACCGCGTCGCCCACTCGGGTCCCGCCGCCGCGCCGACTCTTCGTCTCTTCGTCCCATCCTTTGCCGACGAAGACGAGCGCGCGAGCGCCTCCCAATCCACACCACCGCGCTCGCGTGTTTTATCATCGTCGTCGTCTCCTCCTCCTCCTCGTCGTCGAAGCTCGAGCGCGCGCGCTAAGAAATCCGCGACGTCGACGTCGAAAAACGCGTCGCCCACCGCCGCGTGCTTCACCAACCACACCAATTCACACGATTCCAACCCCTCCACCGCCAATCCTCGTCCACACAGCGCGTCCACGAGCTCGAGCGCGATCCCCCCGTTCCCCACGAGCGCGATTCGTCGCGAACACGTCGACGCGCTCGCCCTCGCGCTCGCGCGCACGCGTCTCGCCAACGCCTCGGCGCTCTCCACGTCCCTCGCCGCGTACACATCCACCCCTCGTCCATCGCACGTCTCCGGCAGCGGACACCTCGGCGATGCCCCCGTGGCGACGCACAGCGCGCCGTATCGCACGACGCGCCCGTCATCGAGCGTCACCGTTTTCTTTTCCGCGTCGCACGCCGCGACTTCGCGCGACGCCGTCGCCACCCCGAGCGCTCGAAATCGTCCCAACGCCTCCACGCGCGCGCCGTACACGGACGCTCGACGCGTCACGCGCTCGACGCGCTCGACCGTCTTCGCGCACCCGGCGCGATCGAGGAGTAAGACGCGACGCGCCGGCGACGACGACGCGTCGACGCGTTCGTTTTCGTCACAAAGTTTTGACGTCGTCTCCGCGAACGTTCTCGCGAACGACGCGCCCGCCGCGCCCGCGCCGCACACGACGACGTCGTAATACGAATCGTGCGTCACCGATCCGTCGTCGTCGTCGTCGTCGTCGTCGGGAGAGGCGTCGCACGGCGCGCAGATGAATTTCTTTGACGCCGGTGTCGAAATCATCGAAATCGACGTCGTCGTCGTCGTCGTCGGTCGACGCCGCGCGCGACACGCGCGACACATCCTCGCGCCGACGACGCCGCGCGCGCTCGGCTCGTCGCGCGCGGCTCGGTTCGTCGCGACGAAGTGTGTCGAACGTCTCGTCAGTCGACGACTCGCGACATCATCATCATCATCATCATGTCGTCCGTCTCGACGCCGACGCGTCGCGCGACGCCGACGCGCGCGACGCCGACGCGCGCGCGACGCGCCTCGCGATCGTCTCGTCGCGTCGCGCGACGCGCGGCGTCCTCGCGCGGGGCGGTGGAACGGCGACGATGCGCGAACGCTATCTTGACGACGCCGACGCGCGGGGACGCGACGACGACGCGCGCGACGACGACGAGCGGTCCGACGGTCCCGGGCGGGCGATCGCGCGTGCGCGGTGCGACGACGCGCGACGTAGGCGCGGACGCCGAGACGACGGAGACGACGACGTACGCGTTGGCGGACGGGACGACGCTTCGCGCGGAGACGACGACGTACGCGGGACGCGCGATTCGCGCCGCGCTGACGCTGGACGCGAGCGATGGAGACGCGTCTGGGTATACGTTTCATTTCGCCGCGCGCGTCGTGGACGGTGATGGATCGTGGACGATGGCGCCGAGAGGGTCGGTGCGCGCGTCGACGGCTGTCGAGGATTTCGGCGACGGCGTGGCGGAACGAAGCGCGTTCGATGACGACGGACGATTGACGCTCGAGTTTGACGATGCGGTCGAGGGATGGGATTCCGTCGCGTCCATCGTCGGGATCGTCGTTCGCGGTGATGTATGGGCGCACGCGGCGGAAGGGGACGTGGTGATCGCGACGCGCGAGGCGTCGACGGCGGCGAACGGCGGCGGGGACGCCGCGGCGGATGCGCTCGCGAGACGCGTCGCCGATCTCGAGAGTGGATCGGTGAATCTCTTCTCGAGATTTTGTATGGTGGACGACGTCTTGGACGCCGCGCTCGCTATCGGTCCCGAGGGCGCCGCGCTCGTCTTCGCCTGGTTGCGTCTCAGCGCGCTCAAACAGTTGCACTGGTACGCCGGAAACAATTACCAAGGGAAAGACATGGCGAGTAAGCAAGAGCGCTTGGCGGGACGCATCGCGCACGCCGCGACGACGACGGACGATCCCGTCAGTCGCGGCCTCATGCGCGCGTCGCTCGCGTTTTTACCTCGAGGCGGCGGGAACGGCGACGACATTCGCATGGGCATTCTCAACATCATGCGTCAACACGGCATTAAAGAGGGTCATCGGCCGGGCATCGAGGATCCGTTCATCGCGCAGTGGCACCAAAAGTTACACTCGAACACGACGCCGGATGACGTGAAGATTTGCGAGGCGTACCTGCATTTTTTACGCACGGGCAACTGGGACGATTTTTGGGCGCACCTGTGGGAACGCGGAGGATTGACGCGCGACGATTTGGCCAACATGAAGGCTGGATGGCGATCGGATGGGATTCACGGACCGGCGTTACACATGCCGCACATGATTGATTCGTTCGAGCATTACCTGTGGATCTTGAAGACGACGCACGGCGGTGGAGACGTGGACACGGCGATGAGTTTTGCGCGACACGGATTACCCGGAGATTTAACGTGGGAGGTGGATGATCTGCTGCAAAACCGCGACGCGTGGTGGGTGCCGGGAAAGATTGTGGAGATTCGGAAACGATTGTTACCCGTGTGGGGACACGACGCGCCGAATCGCGACGTCGTCATGCTCGACGCGACGTTGGAAAAGTTTTTCAGAACCAAGGTGGAAGCCGTCGATCACGCCGCGGCGTCGGCGGATGACTTGCTCTCCTTGCTCGAACTCTCTCTCACGAACATCGCGTTGACGAACGAATCACCGAGAATCGAACGCGCGCTGACGTTTCTTCAGACGGCGATGGGCGACGCGCACGGCGAGCGATGGAGCGAATCGTGGTCCAAGACGATGGACGCCGCGCTCGATTTTTGCGCCTTGGCCATGGAAGCCGACGCCGATTTCTTGTGTCGATCGACGCAACGCGCCGCGGACATCATCGCGAGCGCATCCACGAAGGCGGATCCGAAATATCTCATGAATTTCGGTGAGGAAAACGTGCGCTCGCACGGACTCTTCATCGTGTCGCAATTACTCGCGTCGCTTCGACCGACGATTCGCGCCGCAGCCGGTCGATCGCCGTGGCAAATCGCGAGCGTCGGCGACGCCTCGCTCGAGACGTACGCCGGCGTGGCGTCCGTGTTGACGCTGAGCGAGATTCAGGGCGAGGATTACACCGCCACGCCCACGGTGTGTCTCACGGAAACCCTCGGCGGGCTCGAAGACATTCCCGCGGGGGTGCGCGCCGTCGTCACCAAGGCGCCGGTGGATTTACTCAGTCACATCGCCATTCGCGCGAGAAACACGGGCGTACTCTTGGCGAGCGTCGCGGACGACGCGATTTGGAACGACGTGCTGCGCTTCGCCGATTCCAACGTGCGCGTATCCATTCAAGGCGAACGTGTGGTCGTCGCCGAAGCCGCCGTCGACGCGGCGAGCGCGGCGGCGAACGCGCCGACGCGCGCGGCGGCGTCCGTCACCATCGCCCCGTACTCGCCCTCCGAGTCGTGGATTCTCGCCCCCGACGCGTACGCGCGCGACGTCGTCGGTGGGAAGAGTCACAGTTTGGCGGACATGGCCAAGGAACTCGCGGGATTGCATCTGGAAAACGTCGACGTCCCGGCGTCCTTCGCCCTCCCGTTCGGTACGTTTGAACGCGCGCTCGAGCGCGACGACGAGACGCGCGCCGCGCTCGACGTCGCCGTCGCCGCCATCGACGCCGCGACGTCGGCCGAATCTCGACGCGAGGCGTTATCCGACGCGCGCGACATCATCGCGACGCGGCTCGTGTGTCCCGAAGAATTGGAGGACGCGCTCGCCGCCGCCTCGGCGACGCTCTCGGCGACGACGGACATCGCCAGTCTCTGGAACGCCGTGTGCGGCGTCTGGGCGTCCAAATGGACCGAACGCGCGTGGTTATCTCGTAAATCGTGCGGCATCGACGACGATGATCTCAACGTCGCCGTGTTGCTCATGGAACTCGTCGACGCCGAGCTCGCCTTTGTCGCGCACACGGCGAATCCCGTCACGGGCGACGAGGATGAAATCTTTGGTGAGATTTGCGTCGGACTCGGGGAGACGCTCGTCGGGAACGACGCCGGGAGTGCGTTGGGATTTACGGTTCGTAAGTCAACGGGTGAGATCACCGTGCGGTCGCTTCCGAGTAAACTCTGCGGGAGATTCGCGCCGGCGGGGGGCACCGTTATCGCGCGAAGCGATTCCAACGGCGAAGATTTAGAAGATTTCGCCGGCGCCGGGCTGTACGACAGCATCACCGCCGCGCCGACGGAATCGCGCGTCGTGGATTACACACAAACGTCCGTCGTGTGGAACGCGGACGCGCGAGACGCGTTGATTCGCCGCGTCGCCGACGTCGCGTCCGCCGTCGCCGCGGCGCGAGGGAAACCGCAAGACATCGAGGGCGCCGTCGCGGGCGATCGGATCGTCTTGCTTCAAACGAGAACACAAATTTGCTGATTGTCTGTACAGTAGTATACGCAGTGCTGACTCTAATTACTCTGTAATGCTATGCTAGATGCTATCGCTCTCCGTCACGTCCGCGAAGAGGTCGACGTCGCACTCGGCGAGGACGAACCGCGCGACGTCTCGCGCGTTTCTCGATACGATGGACGCGCTCGTCGTATCCTTGACGGCGATGGCGCGAATCGCGCTCGCCGCGGCGAACACGAGTCGTTTATCCTCACCCGCGAGTGGCGTCGCGGCGGTTTTCGCGCGCGCGCGCACGACGTCGGCGAGCGCGTCGAGCGCGCCCGACTCTCTCGCCTCGGCGGCGCTCGCCGCGCTCGCCGCGAGGTTTCGAATGGCGCCTATGGCGTCGACGCAGTGTCTCTCTCGCACGCGCGCGCACAGTTTCGGAATAATACCGAGCGCGCGAGACGTCTCGCGGTTCGCCGCGTTGGCGCAGACGAGGTCTCGCAACGCCGACACGGCGCGCCGCGCGTCCTCTTCGTCGTCCTCGACGCGCGTCCCGTCGAGCGCGCGCGATAACGCCTCCATCACCTCGGCGGATGCCTCGCGCTTCCGCGTCGGTCGGTGCGTCCACTGCACCTCACTCTTCGCGCTCAGTTCGCCGTGCGTTTTGTGCGACACCTCGCGTTCGAGCGCCGATAATTTCGCCCCCGCGTCCCGTAACGCGCGCAACGCGTCCCCGGACCCCTCGCGCAGCGCCCAAGCCGCCGCCGTGCGTTTCCATCGATCCCACGCCTCGAGCCCGCCGCGTCGCGTTTGGAGATGTTTCACCGCGTCGGCGGCGACGCGAACCGTCTCGACGTCGCCCGACCGCGCGGCAAGGTGAAGAATGGTTTGTTTGTCCGCGTCCTTGGCGCCCGGCGGCGTGCCGGCGGCGAGGAGCGCGCGAAGCGTCATCGCGCGTCCGCGCGCGGCGGCGAGATGCGTCGCGAGCGTGCCCGCCGGGGACGGTTCGGAGACGTCGACGCCTCGCGCGATGAGTTCGCGAACGACAGCGTCGGCGTCGTCGGAGAGACTGGCGGCGGCGGCGCGAAGGTGTCGGCCGCGAGGACGCACGCCGCCGTC
>Ga0181568_10004323_pt1 | contig 12693 bp, 10 predicted proteins | sample 101ome_20_FD_133758 | JGI IMG/M metagenome (GOLD analysis project Ga0181568, IMG submission 133758) | Coastal salt marsh microbial communities from the Groves Creek Marsh, Skidaway Island, Georgia - 101404AT metaG (megahit assembly) | ecosystem: Environmental > Aquatic > Marine > Intertidal... | reverse complement strand
CGGCGCAGTCAGTCTGGATGGTATTCCGGATCTGAAGGCGCATGCAGAGCAGGACCCCAATCCCTGCGGGGATGGGTATGTACAGCTCATGAAAGGCACGCCCGAGGAGCTGCCGGCGCGTTACGGCCAGGCTTCGCCCGCGGCGCGCTTGCCGCTGGGTGTGCCACAGCTCATGCTGCATGGCCGGCACGATTACGTGGTGCCTTGGCAACAGGTCACAGCCTATGCCGAAGAGGCTCGAGCGGCGGGGGATGACGTGCGCCTCCACATTGTTGAAGATGCCAGTCATTTTGAAGTCATTGCCCCAGCCTCCAGGGCGTGGCGTGAGCAAATGGCACCTGTGCTCTTCGACTGGCTCAACGCCCTGGTCCCCGCCCGAGCCGAATAGCGCGGTTGGCCGCCGTTTAAGTATTGCAGGTCGCAGCCGATGGACGAGGAAGAGCCGTAATGGAAATACTCTCCAAATCCATCAGCAAGTATGAAAAGCAACCGCATGAGCCTGCCCTCTCAACCCTTGATTCAAGGAACGAAGGCGGTCGACGATCGCAGGGACCATCGGCTGGCCCTCAGGAAGGCACGTGCCCGTCTTCGAAGAGTGGCGATGGATCGCGGCGCCGTAGCCCGCCGGCAGCTTCTCTCTTTTCGTATGACGGGGTAGGCTTCCCAGCAGGATCAATGGTGTAGGCTGCCATCCATTGCGCGAGGCGGAATCGATCGCGCACTCCAGTGGCATGTAGGAGGTGCAACCGGTCAGGATCTCCATTGACGGTCTATTCATGGAACAAACGGCGCTGCGAAGCCAAAAAAGTGGCAGATATCGTTCTATCTCCCACTCATCCTTGCCTTCGCCGCCATGGCTGACGACACGACGACCACGACTGAAGCTACCCAGGCTCCCGAAGTCCACGAGTTCAAAGCCGAGATGAAGCAGCTGCTTCATCTGATCATCCACTCGCTCTACACGCACGAAGAGATCTTCCTGCGTGAGCTGATCTCGAACGCCTCCGACGCGCTCAACAAGATCCGCTTCCGCATGCTGACGGATCGTGATGTCGTGGATGCCGATGCCGAGCAGCGCATCGACATCAAGCTGGACAAGAACGAGAACACGCTGGTGCTGACTGACACCGGTGTCGGGATGACCAAAGAAGATCTCCTGAGGCGCATCGGGACGGTGGCCTCGTCGGGCACGCTTGAGTTCGTGCAGGAGCTCAAGAAGAAGGACGGTCCCATGGATGCCTCCCTGATCGGGCAGTTCGGGGTCGGCTTCTATTCGGCCTTCATGGTGGCGGATACTATCACGATAGACACCCGCCATGCCGACACGGACAGCCACGGCCTGCGCTGGACGAGTGATGGGGGCGGATCGTTTACCATCGAGGAGACGGACCGCACGGAGCGTGGCACAACCATTACGCTGCACCTCAAAGAGGACAAGGGTGAGTTTGCCGAAGAGTGGCGCATCAAGAGCATCATCCGCAAGTACTCGAACTTCGTGGACTTCCCCGTGCATGTCGAGGGCGAGCTGGTCAACACGGTCGATGCCCTTTGGCACAAGCAGAAATCCGACATCACGGGCGAGCAGCTGAGTGAGTTCTACACGTTCATTTCGAACGATATGGATGAGCCGCTCGGGCACATTCAGTTGAGCCTCGAAGGCCTGGTCAGCTTCAAGGCGTTGCTCTTCATCCCGAAGAAGGCGCCGCGGGGCATGTTCGCCGATGACTACAAGTACGGCGTGCACCTGTATTCGTCGAAAGTCTTCATACAGGACGATGCCAAGAACCTCTTGCCGGACTGGTGCCGATTCGTCAAAGGCGTTGTTGACACGGAAGACCTGCCGCTGAATGTTTCCCGTGAGGTCACGCAGAACAGCCCGGTACTGGCCAGGATCCGCAAGATCCTGACCGGCAAGATCCTGGGCATGCTGGAGGAATGGGCAGAAAGCGAATCAGAGAAGTTTGCCACGTTCTCCAAAGAATTCGGACCGCTCTTCAAGTCGGGCATCCAGTTCGAGTTCGAGCACCGCGACCAGATGATCGATCTCTTCCGCTTCGAGTCCTCGATCAAGGAGAAGGGCGAATGGACCGGATTCGGTGCGTACGTGGATCGCAAACCGAGCGATCAGGACAAGATCTACTACGTCCTGGCCGATGGACGCGAGGCGGCCTTGCGCAACCCGAACATGGAATACTTCCGTGCAAACGACATCGAAGTGCTCCTGATGACGGAGCCGGTCGATGCGTTCATCATGCCGGGCATTCCGAAGTACAAGGATCACGATCTGGTGTCCATCGAGTCCTCCGACCTGAAGCTGGACAAGAAGAAAAAGGGCGGCCTGAAGAAAGGTGAGACCAAGAAACTGGTCGAGCGCTTCAAGGATGTCCTGGGTGATCGCATCGAAGACGTGCGCGCCTCGGACCGCCTGGTGGATTCGGCCGTGACGCTGGTTACCGGAAAGGCCGGCATGGACGCGCAGATGGAGCGTGTGATGCGGATGATGGACGAGTCGTTCGAGGGCAGCAAGAAGGTGCTTGAAGTCAATACCGCCCACCCGCTCATCAAGAACCTTTCGGCGCTGCGCGACGTGCCGGGGCAGGAGGAGCGGCTTGGGGAAGCGATCGAGCAGCTCTACGAAGGAGCGCTGCTGCTGGAAGGGTCGCTCGACAACCCGGCCGACTTCGTGCGCCGTATGACGGCGTTCATGGAGCAGTCCACGACTCCTCTCACCGAAGGCGAATAATCCCTTCGCCCGGGCTTCACGGAAAGGATAACACTGGCTTAACGGCGGATAACATTGCCCTAACACCATCGGGCTACCCTTGGGCTACTTGAGCAGCCGGAGCGCGCGCACATCGGATTTCCCCATCCTGCGCAGGTTCGGCATCATCCTCCTGGGCGCTGCCGTCACGAACAACGCCGGCGACGCTTCGGGCGACTGGAAAGAGATCGAAGGCGTGAACGAGATCCTTCCGAGCGGTGACACGCGCGCCCAGTATGGTGGCACGGACGACAACGACTCCTCGGGCATCATGCGCTACGTCTCGATCCGCCACACGGGTATCAACATCGGTGAGTCGGACGGCAACGAGATCCAGGGTCTTACCCTTGGTGGTGTTGGCGCCGGCACGACGCTCGAGTACATCGAGTCCTACGCTTCGGGCGATGACGGCGTCGAATTCTTCGGCGGCAACGTGAACCTGAAGTACTTCGTCTCGGCCTTCAACTCGGATGACGCTGTGGACTGGGATCAGGGCTACCGTGGTAAGGGTTAGTTCTGGTTCGTGATTCAGGGCACGGATGCAGCTGGTGGTGCGGCCGAGCAGGATGGCGCTGGTGGCGACGAGAACACGGAGCCCTTTGCCAAGCCGTATGTGTACAACGCCACCTACATCGGTGGCGGCGCTTCGAACACGCCCGACGGCGACCGCGCCGAGATGCTAATGTTCCGTGACAACACGGGTGGTTTCTACCACAACTCGATCTTTACGGACTACAACTCCACCTCGGGTGGCTACGCGTTGACGATCGAGGACATCGACAACACCGGTTCGAAGCCGCTCGACAGCCGTCAGCGTTTTGAGGCGGGCGACCTGGGCCTGACGCACAACCTGTGGTACGGGTTCGGTGCGGGCAACGCACCGGCGCAGTTCGTGAACCCGGGTCTGGAGAACCAGGCAGCTATCATCGACTACCTCGTGGCCAACGGCAGCGTGGTCGAGGATCCAATGATTGCCGGTATCGAGCGCTCTACGTCGCCTTCGGGTGGCCTTGATCCGCGCCCGACGGGCAACAGCCCGGCCTTTACCATGACGCGCGCCGCGTATCCAAACATGCCTTCTACACGCCGGTGGACTTTGTGGGTGCCTTCGGTCGCGACAACTGGGCTGCTGGCTGGACCGCCCTGGCACACGCCGGCTACTTCGGCAACATCGCCACGGGCCAGACAGTCGACGTGGAGGATGGCTTTGCCCAGCTCCCTCAGCAGGTAGAACTGGCGCAGAACTTCCCGAACCCGTTCAATCCGACAACGACCATCGCTTTCCGTCTTGATCAGAGCCAGGAGGTGCGCCTGTCGGTCCATGACGTGCTCGGTCGTGAGATCGCGGTACTGGTTGATGGCATTCAGCCGGCCGGTACGTTCCAGACGGGCTTTGACGCTTCGAACCTGGCTTCGGGTATGTACATCTACCGCCTGCAGACGGCAGCCGGCGTGGTATCGAAAACAATGACGCTGCTCAAGTAATCGGGGAGGACGCGGTCCCTGGGGATGACGGGACCCGTTCGCAACTACCCGTTGCGTCTTGTTGACCCGCTAAGCGGGCATCGGGGCGGCCGCCCTGTTTTCGTTGTGTGTGGACTGGGCAGCATCTTGACGGATTAGCCACCGTATGGACGGATCGCATTGCGTATACTGTGCCGATTACCGGGCTGCCACTTCTCAGGTGGCCCAGAGGCATGCTCCTCATCGATCGTCGCTGCGACGAATCGCGAACCCAGCTCCCCCATGGCTCGCAGAGACAATTCCCACCCCTACCTGGTCCTGTTTGCCTTGTGGCTGATGGTGTTTTCCGCCAGCAGCCAGGTCATCATTGTATCTCCCATTCTTCCCAGGATAGGCGAAGCGCTCAATATTGCTGAGGCCTATCAAGGATGGCTGATTACCTCCTACGCGGTATGCCTGAGTCTTTTTGCCCTCATCATTGGACCTATTTCAGATAAGTTCGGACGTCGCCTGGTCATCCTCCTGGGATGTGGTTCGATGGCCGTAGCGCTATGGTTGCACGGTGTGGTGGAGAATTTTGCACAGCTTCTGACCATGCGTGCTGCAGCAGGGGCTGCAGGCGGCATGCTCAGTGGGGCAGCCGTGTCGTACGTAGGGGACTATTTCCCATACAACAAACGAGGGTGGGCCAATGGATGGGTCATGAGCGGTATCGCGGTCGGACAGATCATCGGTATTCCGATTGGTACGCTGCTGGCTGATTGGGTCGGATTCAAGGGAGCCTTCATGATGTTTGCCGGGACGATGACCCTGACCACGGTGCTGATTTGGTTCTACGTGCCGCAACCGGATGTGGAACGCGACAAGAATCGTTTGACCGTGCGATCCGCCATCGCTGGCTATAGGGAGCTACTGGGCCGTCGGGTGGTTGTCGCGGCCAGCGCTACATACTTCCTGATGTTTTTCAGTATCGGGCTATACGTTATTTACTTGCCCACATGGTTGGAGCATCACCTGGGGGTCGAAGGCACGGCCATTGCTTCCCTGTTTCTGGTCGGAGGCATTGCCAACGTCATAGCCGGTCCCGCTGCAGGCAAGCTGTCAGACCGCACGGGTCGAAAACCCCTGATCATTACATCATGCCTCGGACTGGCCGTCGTCATGGTGGCGACCACCTACCTGACGACATCCATGGTCATGGCTTATGTCGTCTTCGGGTTCGCCATGGTCATGTTCGCCATTCGAATCAGCCCCCTGCAGTCGCTCATGACGGCGCTTGTCGAAGAACAGCGCCGCGGGGCGCTGCTCAGCCTTGCCGTGGCCATTGGTCAAATCGGTCTCGGTATTGGCAGTGCGGTGGCGGGTACCTCCTACGTCCGGTACGGTTACGTCTCTAACACGCTGACTGCGGCTGTGGCAGTGCTTGGGATGGCCATGTTGGCCTACTGGGCGTTACCTGAACCGAAGAGCGATCAATAAAAAAGGCGACCCGATCTTCGACCGGGTCGCCTCTCTCGATGATCCTCATCGCGGGCGTTACGAGTTCATCGTAACCAGGAACTCGTCATTTTTCTTCGTTCCACGCATCTTGTCGAGGAGGAAGTTCATGGCATCGATGGGGTTCATGTCTGCCAGGAGCTTGCGCAGGATCCAGATACGCTTGAGTTTGGCCTCGGGAATCAGGAGCTCTTCGCGCCGCGTACCCGATTTTACGATGTGGATGGCCGGGAAAATGCGGCGGTCGGCCAATTCACGATCGAGTACGATTTCCGAGTTGCCCGTTCCTTTGAACTCTTCGAAGATGACCTCGTCCATGCGGCTTCCCGTATCGATGAGCGCCGTCCCGATGATGGTCAGCGAACCGCCTTCCTCGATGTTGCGGGCCGCTCCGAAGAAGCGCTTGGGTCCCCGAAGCGCGCCGGCTTCCATACCACCGGAGAGCGTTTTTCCGGTCGACGTCGTCACGGCGTTGTGCGCACGGGCCAGACGGGTGATCGAGTCGAGCAGGATGACCACATCCTGACCGGCTTCCACGAGGCGCTTTGCTTTCTGCAGAACGATATCGGCTACCTCGACGTGCTTTTCCGGGTCTTGATCAAACGTGGATGCGATGACCTCGCCCTTGACGTGACGGCGCATGTCCGTGACCTCCTCGGGCCGTTCATCGACCAGGAGGATCAGGAGATGACACTCCGGATGATTGGTCGTGATGGCATTGGCAATCTTCTGGAGAAGGATCGTCTTACCCGTCTTGGGCTGCGCTACGATGAGGGCACGCTGGCCTTTTCCAATAGGAGAGAAAAGATCCATGACCCGGGTTGAGTACTCCCCTCCAAGCGTCTGCAGGACAAGTTGCTCCTCCGGATAATAGGGCGTCAGATAATCGAAGCTCGCACGCTCGTCGATGTCGCCCGGCGCGCGGCCGTTGATGTAGTTGACCTGAATCAGGGCGAAATACCGCTCGCCTTCCTTGGGTGGGCGGATTTCACCGTCCACGGTGTCACCCATCTTGAGGGCGAAGCGCTTGATCTGGGAGGGAGAGACGTAAATGTCGTCAGGGCTCGGCAGGTAGTTGAACTCTGCGCTGCGCAGGAACCCGTACCCATCGGGCAGGATCTGCAACACCCCCACCTTGCGGATCATGCCATCGAGCTCGACCTCTTTCGGGTTGTACTCCTGCATGTATTCGGGCTGATCGGCGTAGACCTCCTTGCGACGTTCTTCCCGCGCTTCGCGGTTGCGGTCCCGACGGCTGCGGCGTCCACCGCGGTCATTGTCCCGGTCATTATTGCCGCGCTCGTTTCCGCGATTATCATCACGCCCACGTCCACCCCGGCGGTTACCGCGATTATCATCCTCCTCACGCCGGCGGCCACGATCCTCGTCCCTGCCACCGCGACCTCGCTCGTCGCGGCTTCCATTCTCCGGCCGGTTGCGCCGCCTGCCCCGGTTGTCACCACGTGCGGCATCGGCGTCGTCCTCTCCACGCCCGCGACGGGGATGTCGTTTCTGCTGCTCGGCCTCCTCCTGATTCGCGTTGCGACCGCCACGCTTGGGCCTACCCGAGGAGCGATCATTGTTGGATTCCTCGCCTCTGGAAGAACCTCCGCGACCGCGCTTGGCTTCGTCTCGACCGCCACTTTCAGACTTTTTGCCGCGAGTACGCTGAGATGAGGGACCGGCATCCGGTGAACCGCCAGCAGCTTCCTGCTTGCGCGAGGCTTCTTCTCGCCGTCGATTAGAGCCCGCTGCGGCTTCGGCCTTTGCCTCAAGGATGAGGTAGATCAGATCCTGTTTTCTCATGGCAGAGACCCCACCGAGGTTCATCTGCTTTGCGATTTCTTTCAGTTCAGGAAGTTTCTTGTCCTGTAGTTCTGCAATTTTCATGTCGTGAAGAGCAGGCCAACGATGACTGAAGCATCGGTTTCGATGCCGTGTCGTGCCGTCTCATGGCGCGAGGGGTCAACCTGTCGGTCGATTCCATCGGAGTGACGGGTTCCCTCAGTCAATCGAGAGCCGTTCGATAAGGAGAGCGTTGGAATAGGTAGAGCGTTGGCGGATGGTCCGCCGAATAGTAGGAGGCCGGGACCCGGAAGGGAGTTGGGACGGCCAGAGGGTTGTCTGCGGACGTCCAGGGAGGGTCAACGCAGGCAAGCCGATACAGAAAGATAGGTTATCCACGTTGAAAAGCAATACGGTTTGCGTATCCGGCAGGAAGTTCAGGTAAATCCCGGGCCGGTCATGGTCTTGCGGAAAGGATCCGTGAGACCACCTGATGTGAGCCTGCAAACAGCACATACGCTCCCTCTCGGTATTCCTGTTTCAGGACATCAGCCGGGTCGGAGGTCGTTTCGATGGGGCCCGTCCAACCGCTTTGGATCCAGCGAAGAGCAGCTTCATCAGCTTTCAGGCCGCGTGCTCCCGCGGTATCCACACAGATGATGCGTGTGGATTTCGGAGCGTAGCCAAGCAGCCAGTCTCCGAGCTTGCCCGGGTCCTTGTCTGCCAGAAAACCCAGTACGAGGACGGGTGTCTTGTCTGAGGCTGCGTTCAGGAAAACACGCAATGTGGCCTCAAGAGCACTTTCATTGTGCGCGACATCGATCATGACTCCGGGCAGGAGCCACTCTCCGCGCGCGCGTAGGCCACTGAGCGTCTGCATGCTGTCCAGACCATGCCGCAGCGTGGCAGCATCGATAAGCGGATCGTGCAGCTGATCCATGGCCTCGAGGGCAAGCAGGGCATTGACCTGCTGATGGGGGCCGGGCAGGGGCGGCTTGAGGTGCGTTACCTGCCTGCGGGACGTGGTCAATGTGAGTGTCCCATCGGGCGTTGTGCGGATACCTGTCAATGCGTTGATCTCCGTTACCCGGGCACCGATGCTTTGCAGGACACGATAGGCGGCCGTGCGACTCGGTTCTTCGAGCGGCACCATGATGAACGGTTTACCGCGCTTGCCGATGGCAGCCTTTTCAGCAGCAACATCACTCAGCGTTGGTCCCAGCAGCTGCATGTGGTCCCTGCCCACGGATGTCAGGATGCACAGATCAGCATCCAGGGCATTGGCTGCATCGTAGCGTCCGCCCAGCCCGATCTCGACGATGCAGCGCTCGGCCTCCTGGTCGGCAAACCAGCGCAGGGACAGGGCGAGTGTAGCCTCGAAAAAGCTTGGCTGCACGCGCGCGAAAAGCGTTTCCCATCGGAGCACTTCTCCGGCCAGCCAGGCCTCGGAGGGCGCTACGCCGTTGACCCGCATGCGCTCGGTTACCGACACAAGATGCGGTGAGGTATGCAAGCCGGTGCACACGCCGGCGGCGCTGGACATGGCAGCCAGCATGGAGGCCGTCGAGCCTTTTCCATTCGTTCCGGCAACCAGGATGATCTCCCGATGTCGTTCCGGGTGACCCATTCCGGTCAGCAGCGCCTTTATCCGTTCGAAACCGGGCTTGAGCGCCACTTCGCCGGACGTCGCATATGCCGGAAGCGCCATGAGACGCTCCATCGCCTTCATTTCATGCATGGGCAGGGGAGGGCAGTATCCGGATGTCACGTCCCCCGTCACCTCGGTGGCGAATGCTGACGAGGATCGTGTCCATGGGTAGGAGTGATTCGATGCGCTGAGGCCATTCAATCAGGCAAATGCCATCACCGCCGATGTAGTCCTGCGCTCCCGTGCGTTCGAATTCGGCTACATCGGAGAGGCGGTAACAGTCGATATGGTAGAGTGGAAAGCGCCCACCTCGATACTCCTGCGCAATGCTGAATGTCGGGCTCGAGACCGTATCAGGGTGGATACCGAGAGCCTGTGCAATGCCTTTCACGAAGTGTGTTTTTCCTGCACCCAGGTCGCCGAGGAGCGCAACGACCTGACCGGCCCCAAGGACATCACCAAACGCTGCCCCGGCCTGGATCGTGCGTTCGACACTGTGGCTCGTGATACGCTGTTCTTCCATGGATCAGCCTGCGGACCGTGGGCGAAGCGTCATCACGGGAAGGATCATTTCTTCCATCGAGATCCCACCATGTTGCATGGTATCGCGATACTTGTTCAGATACCGGTTGTAATTCGTCGGATACACGAAGTAGTAGTCTTCCTTGGCAATGATGAAATTGGTATTGCGATGATCCGAAGGCAGTCCGAAGGTGGAAGGATCCCGCACGAGGACGGCATGACGCTCATCGCACTTCAGATTCTTTCCGTATTTGTATCTCAGAGCGGTCGAGGTTTCGCGATCACCGATGACTTTCGTGTCGTGGAGACTGCGTATGGCGCCGTGATCGGTTGTGATGACCAGGGTACAGTCGCTCTCGGCCAGCTGCTGGAAGGCTTGGAATAGCCACGAGTGTTCGAACCAGGTCCTCGTCAGGGCTCGATAGGCCCGCTCGTCCGGCGCAATTTCCTTGAGCACGGCAGAGTCGGATCGGGAGTGGGCCAGGATGTCGACAAAGTTGACCACAACCGCGCTCAGATCGTGTTGGAGCAGATCGTGGACGGTTTGCTGGAACTCCCGACCATCCTTGCTCCCGATCAACTTGTCGTAGCGCACGCGCGCCTGGATATGACGTCGTTCGAGTAAATCGTTCAGGAATTGCTCCTCGTTGCGGTTACGGCTGTGCTCATCATCTTCGCCCTGTGCCCAGATGCGGGGGTAGCGTTTGGCCAAAGCGTCCGGTAGCAGTCCTGAAAAGATGGCGTTGCGGGAGTAAGGCGTGGCTGTTGGCAGGATGGAGTAGTGGTAGTCCCTCGAAATAGTGAAGAGCGGGGAGAGCAAATGCTCGAATTCGAGCCACTGGTCCCATCGCATGCAGTCGATGACGAAAAAGACGACAGGCTTTCCGTGATTTAGCTCCGGAATGACCCATTCGGGGATGACCTCGTGGGAAAGGGCAGGACGCTCTTCGTCGGGTGCGGAATCCACGCGGGAAATCCAGCGAGGATAGACCTCCTCCACGTATCTGCAGAAGGCCTGATTCACGTGACGGGCCTGGTCTTCGAAGACCTGTCGTACGCCCTCATCCGAGTCCAATTCGACGTCATACCGGATGAGTCGCTGGTAAAGATCCACCCATGCCGAGTGATCGAGGGGATTCATGAGAAGGGCCGAAATTTCTCCGAAGGCTTGGAGATAGTTCTCGGAGGCTTTCTCGGATTCGATGCGGCGCCCATCGAGGATGCGTTTGCACGTCAGCAGGACCTGGCTGGGATTGACCGGTTTTGTGAGGTAATCCGAAATCTTTCCACCGAGCGCCTCTTCCATGATGCGCTCCTCCTCGCTCTTGGTGATCATGACCACCGGCAGGTCGCTGCTTGTTTCCTTTATGGCAGTGAGCGTCTCGAGACCACCCATGCCCGGCATCTGTTCGTCGAGCAGGACGAGGTCATACCGCCCATTGCGGACCTCATCGATGGCATCCGCGCCGTTGGTGACGCTCGTCACCTCGTAGCCCCTGGATTCGAGAAACAGAACGTGGGGTTTGAGCAGATCGATTTCATCGTCTGCCCACAGGATGCGGGAAATCGTTGCCATTCGGTTCCGTGGTTCGTTCGAGAGTCCTTGAAAAAACGGTATCGAAGTGCGGAGTGTCGAAGGGCTGGTGGGCGATGGAAAGGGGTGTACCCGCTCCAGAGAGGTTTGTTCGTCGCTCGTGGGAGCGGCTCCGGTGGATCCCTCCACTGGGAGTGGGTGCCGTTCCCGGTGGGTCAACTTCCACAGGATTCTCACTTGGCTTGCAAGCGGTCACAGCGTAACATCGCCCTGTCGGCTCATCCCCCGCTGCCCCTTCCCATCTGATGCTTGTCTTCAACGCAGATTTCCAGACACCTACGGATTTTTCCTCCCTCTTCGGGCGGCAGGCCCCGCTCGTACTGGAAATCGGGTTCGGGGATGGTCGCTACCTCGAACACCTGCAACAGGCTCATCCCGAGTGGAATGTATTGGGTGCCGAAGTGTCGCTCGGTTCCGTGTGGCGCGCCTTTCGGCGCATGAAACGATGCGGTGCAGAGCATGTGCGGCTCTACAAGGGAAGCGGCCGCTTCATTGTCCGGGATGTCATTCCCGAAGGCGGACTCGATCGCGTGTACGTCAATTTTCCGGATCCGTGGCCCCGCAAAAAACACCTCAGCAACCGGCTCCTTCAGGTACCGTTTTTCCAGATCCTCTCCAGTCGCCTCAAGCCCGGTGGCAGTCTCCACCTGACCACGGACCATCCTGAGTACTTCGCCTTTTCAGTGGCGCAGGGCAAAGCCTCCGGGTGTTTTGTTGTTGAGGAAGGAGACCCTCCGCCGGCAACGCTGCGGACAAAGTATGCCATGAAGTGGCTCGAGCAGGACAAGCCCATTTATCACGCGCGGTTCACCCTCAGTTCGGTGGCCGATTCACCCGAACCGCGAAATACGATCATACCCATGCAACACGCTATCCTGGACGGAACACTCACCGAGGTCGGGACCTTCGAGAAGCAGGTCCGGGCTTTTGAAGGGGGTCATGCCATCGTGCTCGAAGCCTACCGTGACCTTTCGGGTGATGGGCTGCTGTTCAAAGCCGTTAGTGAAGAGCCCGATCTGCGGCAGGAACTCATCATCCAGGCCTGGCCACACGAACAGGGTGGCGTGCTGGTCAGTCTTCAGCCCTTTGGCAATCCGATGACCACCAAGGGAGTGCGTGAATCCGTCATGGCTGTTGCCGACTGGCTGGTCAGTCAGGGACTGACAATGCAAAAAGCCTGGATCTAGGAGCCCTCAAGCCTCGCGCTGCCGTCGTCGAAGGTGCCACGGACTGTAGCCGGCAGAAGGGGTCGAGGGGCCGGGCCCCTGTTGCGGTGCCGTACGATGATGGCCATCGACATACAGGGCGGCCGCGATGGCCATATCCTCCCCAAGCGACGGGTTGGACACTGTCAGGACATCCGGCGTGAAGTGGTCGTCCACGAAGTGGGTCGAAAATCCGCCGGAGACGAAGGCATCGTGT
>Ga0181568_10004322_pt1 | contig 12693 bp, 12 predicted proteins | sample 101ome_20_FD_133758 | JGI IMG/M metagenome (GOLD analysis project Ga0181568, IMG submission 133758) | Coastal salt marsh microbial communities from the Groves Creek Marsh, Skidaway Island, Georgia - 101404AT metaG (megahit assembly) | ecosystem: Environmental > Aquatic > Marine > Intertidal... | reverse complement strand
TTAGGATATCATGAGGTGCCGTTGGTCCGAAAGGAGCAATACTGAGTGAAGGGGGAATCGCCAACCGACCCCGTAGTTACTGGCTACTAGCTCTAAAACAGAGGCGATGAAGCTATGGCAAGTCCGTACCTTTTTTGCAGTTGTCCTGGGTACAGGGCAATTGTGGCTCAGCCGCAGGCAAGTAATTAAAGATATATAATATCTTTAAAAAATAAAAACCGAATAAAACGAATGAGCGTAAGCGACATGAGATTTATGAGTGTTTTAGGTCTTTAGACCTTTAAGGATGATAACATATGGCAAGTAAAAGCAAAACAAAAGGAAGTGGTTATGAAAGAGATATGGCTAAATTCCTTAGTGAGAAATATGGAGATTCGTTTGTACGAGTTCCTAATTCCGGAGCATATATCGGAGGAAGTAATAACTACAGAACTATAACACTTAGCGAAGGGCAAGTAAGAAGTTTTAAAGGGGATATCATTCCACCTGATACTTGGAAATATTTCAATTGTGAATGTAAAAATTATGCAGACTTACCATTTCATCAAATCATTTCAGGTAAACATGTTGCTAAACTAGAATCTTGGATAGATCAAACAATGGAAGTTGCTGAGGAAAAGGACTTTAATGTCCTATTCATTAAGATTACACGCAAGGGTGAGTTCGTAATGATCCAAGATAAAGAATTTCATAATGGAATGTTTGTACAACCGGGTGTTGAGTACCAAAGTAGAAATCACGGCAAGTGGTGGTTTTTGGGATCTGAATTATTTTGGAATAAATGTTCTGCAGAAGTAGAAAGTAAATCAACTAAGGGTACTAATTAAAATAACCACCATCTGTAAATGCCTAGAGCATCTATAGGTACATATATCAAACTACTCATTATAATTCCCGGATAGTTATTGATATAAGCAAAAATTCCCATCATAGAATCTTTGATAAAGAAAAGACACATGGCCCAAAAGACCCATGTGTCTCCAAGATTAGCGGACACAATTAATGCTGCAGTACATCCTGTGAATAACTGTGCCCATTCTAAGAATTTACTTGTTGATATACTCATTCATCTGTTTTCTTTTTCGCACCTCTGCGGTATTTGTACTTCATATTCTTAGCTTCAGTAAATTCACCTTCAGGGATTTGTTTAATTTTTCCGCCCTTTTTAAGAAATTCTTGGATGAATTTTTCTGACTGCTTTTTCTCTTCATCTGAAATTTTTGATCCGTGACCTGTAATACTCATAATATTTCCTCTTCTTAAACTATTATTTATTATAACATGAAATAATGTATTAATCAACAAAAAACCCAGCACCGAAGTGCTGGGTTGTTTCATGCTCTGTGTTGAAACAATAAAGAAGCTAGTAGTGATGAGAGAGGTGAGAGGAGACACTAACTTCTTTACATGATTCTAATATAACATATTATGATTCTCTTGTCAACACATTTTTAAATTAAATATTCATCATTTTCGTTTTCCCAACAACTGACTACATTTCGTAGACCGGTGTAACACCAATCATCAAAGTTTTCCATTTCTTCAATAACTTCTTCGATTTGCTCACGGGAAAGTTCTTCTGGGTTATCAACACCAAAGTGTTCAGTCACTTGATTGTACGCCCATTCGGTTACTTCGTTTTCAATCCAGTCCATTAGCTTGTGTGCTTTATATACTTTAAACGGTTCATCTGACATTTTATTTTTCCTTAAAAGTTTCTGATATCTTATATATAGTACGATTCGTTACAAATGTCAAGTACTAATCTTTCTCTATTTCTATTTCCCAACCTAAATTTTCTAATTCATCTCTGATTTGGAACATTTTAAATTCTGAACGCATGTCAAAACTCATATAGTCACTGTCATCAAGCCATTCACGGACAACGATAAGATTATCATTTTTATCTAAACTGTATGTTTCGGTGAATGCTTTTTCTTCAACTAAATCTTCCATCATTTCTTTTATTTCGTCGTCTTCGTCTGCTTTATTGAAATCAGAACGCCAATCAGAATACGCTTCTTCAGCATCCCACCATTTAGTTTTCCATTTTTTTAGTGTGTAAATTTCTTTTGTCATATTACAGTTTCCAATTCAATACCTTCATTAATGGTTTCCTCTTCTTGTGAAAATGTAGTAAATCCGTTTTCTTTGATTACATTTAGTACATCACTTACACGACCCTGAAGTTCTTCACGGTGTGATACTAAGAACAATGAACGCCCTCTTTCTCTTACCATTTTCTTTAGAATTGCAAGTGATGCTTCAACACCATTTGAGTCCATACCACTATCAATAAGTTCATCAACGAATAGAACATTAATTGTTGAATAAAGAGATTCAAAGATATCACGGAATGCCCACGATAGTCCCAAGATGAGTCGGTTACGCTCACCTCTGGATAAGTTGTCAAAGTCTAAGTCACGACCTAATTCGGTAATCTCAACTGATAAGTCAGATTGGAATTTAACTTCATGTGGTAGACCCAGTTTATCTAGGTAGTATTCTAATCTATTGTTCAAGTATGATAAGTTCTGGTCAATAATTTTCTTACGAATGAACGAATCTTTATTTGTAAGAAGTTTCATTAAGAAGTCTTGGTGTTCACGGAATGTAACTAGTGTATTCATTTGTGAATAATCAATTTCTTCAAGTGAACTTTCACGCATGTCCTTAATTTGCTCTTCATAAGGATCTTCTGCTTTTTTCTTCTGTTCAATTTGTTCTGTTAACATACGAACAGAGTTTTGATGTTCATACGCATCGTTTAATGATTCATAGAATACTGTAGGCTTATCGCCTAACTCTCCAATAGAAGAAACTGTTTTTAGATACTCTTCTAATTGCGTACCGTTCGCTACAAGTTGCAAAGCAGCATCTGCTTTTTGGTCTTCTTTAGAAGCAAGAATACTACTTTGCTTTTCATCATGCATTTCTTGACCACAAGCATAACACTTGTGTTCCTGAAGCATTTGTATTTCTGCTTCTAATTTTTTGATAGTCTTTTCTTGTTTTGAATCATCAGACTTGATACTTGTAATCCAACGATTAGCTTCATCTAATCGTGTTTTCTTTTCATTATATTCTGCTAATAGAGCGTGGTTTTTGATTTCTTCATCAATATCTATATGTGAAAGAGCATCTAGTCCAGTTTCAAGTTCAGATAACTCTGACTTGTGTTTTTCTGTCCAAATGCGCTGTCTGCGTTCAATATCTTTGATAGATTTAAGAATACGCTGATTTGCATCTTCTATAGATTTCAACCGGTATTCTTCGTCTTTGATTTGTTCTTTTGTATCTTTGATATCTTCTTTTAGTTTTTCTGCCTTACGAGAAAGTTCTGTGATGCCAAGAAGTTCTTCAATGATTTCACGCTGGTCGTTTGCTCTCATAGACAGAAACGGTTCTGTGTATGTATTAAGAGCAACGATGTGCTTAAACATAGCATGTGAAATACCAATGATTGAATCTACTTCAATCTGTGTTTGTCGCATTTCACCCTGTGCTTCGTCTTGTGTATTAATATCATGACCGTCACGCATTAACCTGAAAACATTAGGTCTTCTACCTCGTTCAATTCGGTATTCGCTGCCATTATACTCAAAATCAACTGTTACCATCATTTGTTTTGAATTGGTTTTGTTGATTAAGTTATCTTTTTTGATGTTGGTTAGTGCGTTACCGTATAGTCCATACGATAGAGCATTGATAAGAGTAGTCTTACCTGTACCATTTCGTGAACCATCACCGCCCAAATCTAAGTTATTACCTAGAACTAGTGTAAGGTTATCACGCTGTAAATCAATTGCTTGTGTTACATTACCGATACTCATAAAGTTTCGGATTGAAATATTTTTAATTTTTAGCACTTACTTACCTCGAGAATATCCCATCTTGGATAGGATCTAGTGAAATCTCATTTATATTAACATAGTCTGGTTGATTAATCAACCACAAAATTGTTTCTGCAACATACTCAATATCTATAAGTTTTCTGTCGGGATGCTTTTTAATAACACTTGGTGTAGTTAAACTTCCCGGAGATAACAATGTTGTTTTGATGTTAGACCCGCCTATAGTCATATATGTTAAATCTCTATTGTAGGCTTTTAGTGCTTTTTTCTCTGTTGGATATCGCCAAGTTCTGCCTTTAACGCCAGTATCTGCGGTCGATCCCATATTAATGATATAACCAGATTTGTTTTTATCAATCATATATTGATACATGGTCTCTAACATTAAGGTTTGTTGATACTTCCAAATAGCAGCATTGTTTATAAAAATATTAAAATCATCATCAACAAAATGCTTTGCTAATCTATCTTGTTCAGATTGTTTATCTAAGTCCCAGCCAGTGCTCCGACTAGCAGTACTATAATCAATACTATCCACAGTATCAAAAAGATCACATATCGCTTTACAAAGTCCATAGTTTCTATTTCCTGTTATTAGTACTTTTTTATTTTCCATATCATAATCCATTGTATATTTCTATAAGAACATTTCTATCATAACTACCTGAAAGTTCGGATAACTGTGATACTACGATTTGATCAATAGTTTCAAAATGAATTTCAGCACCGACATCTTCTTCATGTTCAGAATTTTTTACTGGAACAAGTGACACATCTCGCAACGAGTAAGTTTCAGCAAATGTATCTTTGATAAAATTTGCTTCCTCATATGAGATATCAATGTCCAATGAAATACGAATTGATGATTTTGGTAATAGATATTTGGATGGATCATCTAGTAATTGGGATAATTTTATTGATTTATATTTAGGAGCATCATCCCAAGCAAAGAACTCAGGTTCTTTATCCCATTCTAGATACATCCATCCTCGTTCATCGTCCCACGCATCTGAAAAGTTGTGTGGGAATGCGTTACCTGTATAGATAACATTACCTTTTACTTGTCGTTTGTGAAAGTGACCAGTGAAAACATAATCTTGGTTCTGAAACATTTCAGATTTCAGTCCGCCATGATCTGGCATTTCTACCATAGCATTCAACATAAAGTACGGAAGTTCAAAGTGTCCAAACATATACTTGGATTTAATCTTTGGAACTTTCTTCCATTCGTCACCAACTAACCAACTGACAAGTGCTACATCACCTTCAATATGAGTGTCACGAATTAGATATACATTTTCTAACTCCTCAACAAACTCAACTGAATTAATATCCCGACTTTCACGATAAAACAAATCGTGGTTGCCTAGTATCATGTATACTTTCTCAAATGCTTCGCTTAATTTGCGTAGTCCTTGAATACTCCACTTCATTGTAGAGATATTGAGACTAGCACGATTGTGGTGCCAGTCTCCTCCAAAGATACATGTCTCGCACCCTTTTGCTTTTGCTTGTTCAATGAACCAGTCTACAAATGCGTCACAGTCTTCGTTGTGTTGGCGTGCATTATTGCGCATACCGTAATGAATGTCTGTAAAGAATGCGAGTTTGTTGAATAAATTACTCATCGTCTGCGTAAATCTCTTTGATTGTTTCAGTTGGAATTTGTTCGTCTGTGATTTTAGTCTTAATAACTTTCTGCCAGCGTTCTTGTGATTTCATTTCGTGTTCAAGTTGTCTTGTCCAACTTGGTGCTTGTCCTGCTTTTTCTAATAAGTCATCACGAATACCTTGATTTTTCTTTTCAATATTAAGAACACGGGTGAATGAATTGTTCACTGCTGCTGTATAATATGCAAATGGATTATCAGATTTATCTTCGTTAAACTGTAGTCCAATCTGTGTCAACTGTAGAAGTGCTTGCCCACGCATTTCGTCAATGTATGTATACCCACGCCAGTTTGCTCTTTGTGAATAACGCTCTACTAGTTTAATAAACATATTTGCAAGAGTTGCAGTGATTTTGCCGCTTTCTAAGTCAAATTCTTTATTTTTGTTATGATGTGAAATGCCAACTTCTGCGACTTCTCCATTTCTAAGAATATAATGCTTGAATGGTGGGAAGTTTAGCTTAACTTTGTGGTCTGCTACTGTCTTTGGATTTTGCTTTCGACCAGGTTCATCTGGAATATGCTCAAATGTCATAACACGAAAAACTAACTCTTCTTCGTTAAAAGTTGTTGGGTCTACTGCAAAATCTACTTGTCTTTTCTTTTTGTCAGTGTTCAAATCCCATGCTTCTTTTTGCATTCTGTCTGCACGATTTTGTCTTGCAGAAGGCATAAGTTTGTTCAATTCTTCTTTTAAATCTACTTCGCCGCTTACATTATCAATAATTACATCAAATTGATGATGCCTGTCACGGTCTTCAAACCAACTAAAGTTGGATTTTGAGATATGGATTTGTTTTAACATATCTCTGTTGTTCAAATAATTCTGCCGTCTGGCCATAATACTATTCTCCTAAATATTATTATAATTATACATCCTTGCAATACCATTGTCAAGCGTTAAGTTCGTAGTTTAACAGGCGATAAATACTGCTATGATTTAGGAGATAAACTATGGCTTATAATCCATATGTAAAACCACAACCAGTTTTTATTGAAGACCCTAGTGGTAGGTTAGCAGCATCCGGGCTTTCCAGATTTGACTTTCCTTATACACCTACTATTAGTAGCATTATCAATACAAATTACTCAATTGCACAAACAACACATTCAAATTATCAACAAGCATTCTTTGAATCTGGTGCTAATGCAAACTTCTCGGTAACTGCTCCTATAGTAATAGAAAATGAAGAACAGGGAAAACATATAATTAAAGCAATGAACTTCTTTAGGGGTTCTATGAAAATGAGATTTGGATTAGCGGATGAGGATAGAGGTCTCCCACCACCAGTGCTTAGATTTTCAGCACATGGTGTCTATACAAAAGTTCCTGTACTATTAACAGATTTTACTTATAACTTAGACTCAGATATATCTTATATAGAAGTTGATGATGATGCTGATGGAGTTGTTAAGTTGCCAGTACAAAGTACATTTGTATTTTCATTGATAACAACTTATTCACCAAAGAATGTAAGAGATAACTTTACATTGGATTCTTACTTATCTGGAAAGTTGAAAGGAAGTGGTTATGTATAAGACACATTCACCGTGGAGTAAAACTCCTATCATAAACAATAAAGTATTAGATATACAGCGTAAGAGATTTATCATAAATGATCCTCTAGACGAAGAGGTTGTTATACCACAACAATATGACCGAAGACCTGATCGCTATAGTTTTGAAAAGTATGGTACTGCAAAGTATTGGTGGATATTTTCACAGAGAAATCCAGATACTATACAAGATCCAATAAATGACTTCAAAGCAGGTACAGTTATACGAGTGCCACAAAAGAAAAATATTGAGCGAATGGGATAAAGATGGCAGTTAGGTCACAACGAAATAATAATCCAGGTAATGTTAGATCAGGGGAATGGGAAGGCAAAATTGGTATTGATAATGCCGATGGTGGTCCTTTTGTGATCTTTGCAACACCAGAACATGGTGTTCGTTCTATGGTCAAAATATTATACAATTACCAATCCATGCATGGAATTAGAACAATAAGAGAAATTATTAATCGTTGGGCACCTTCAGAAGAGAATGATACTGAAGATTATATTAATTTTATTTCTAAAGAAACCGGTATCAATCCGGATCAGCCATTGGATTTGAGAAACGACTCAGAAACAATGAGAAAAATAATAAATGCGATGATACGAAAAGAGGGAGGTAATAGTGCTTTAAACTACTTTAACCCTCATATTGCAGCCGGTATAGAAATGGCAAATGGGACAAGAACTACTCCTAGCACGCCCAATGTCACCCCGTTACCTGGTCTCGGAAATCCAGATTCTTTATTGGAACAAGCACCATCAATTGATACCAATGGTGTATCGACTACTACTAATTCAAATGGTAACTCACCAATGGAGGTTACAGTAACTGAAGGTAACGCAGTAGATAACAGAAATCCAGAATCATTTTCATCTCAAACTTTCAATAATATGAAAGAAGTTATATCATTTTTAGAGAAAAGTGATGAATTTTGGGAAAACGAATTAGATTATTATGAAAATTATTCTTATAATTTAGAATTATTCATACCTCCATCTAATTTATCAGAAGAGTTTCTTAATCCTGAAAATGATAACTTTGAAGAAGTAATATCAAATGCATGGCCACCAAACGGTACAAAGTATATTACAATAGCTAAAACTGCTACCACAACTGAATTTAATATTGACAATTTACAGATAAAATCTATGGGCGAAGGCTCTGGTAGTTTATCAAAGTTAGTTGGTACTGCAGTAAATCTTTCATTTGACATAACACAAGTTGGTAATACTTCTTTAAATGATACATTGTTTGGTGCTGCCATGCTCATGGGTTATGCATCTATAACTGATGTAGTATATTATATTAAAATTACATTTAAAGGTTATGATTTGTTTTTTCCCAATGAAGCTCCTCAGTTAGATAGAGTAACTAAAATTATACCATTCAAGTTGAGTAAATTAAAAGACATAGCAACTACAACAAATGAAACTGGAACTGTATCTACACTTGAAGGAGTTGTAGTTCAGGATATGATTACTACTCGTTCTATCAACACCACTGAGTTTGAATTTGAAGTTGAGATAAAAGAAACATTACAAGATACACTTAAAGAACTTGAAAATAAATTAAATGAACAAGAAGAACAGAACAATATATTTAATCCAGAAGATGAAGCACAGTCTAAATTTTTGAACACTTATGTTATTAATATGGATGATATAAGCCTTACTGATATTCTGAAGAATGGTAAGATGAATGGAATACTTGCTAATAAAAGTTCTGGTACAAATAAAGTAGATACACGAACAAATGCTCTTAATGTTGCAACACAATCAGCAAAGGTAACACCGGGAATTAGCTTGATTGATTTGATTTACGATATCTGTATTCAGTCAGTTGAAATACGAAAAGAACTGTTAAAAGAAAACGAAGCTGAAAGTCTTGTTCCGAGAATTGAACCAGTGATAGTACCAAAAGCAAACGGATACAATGTGGTAAGCGGTAAAGCTGGACATACTATAACATATAATATCATGATGAAAAAACAAGTTGTGGTTCAAAACCAACAAGACCAACTAACAAAAATGCAAAATGTTAGAAAACTGTTAGATGATATATATGGTAGAGGTCGTGCAAGAAAAGTATATTATTATCATTATACTGGGCTGAATGACCAAATTTTAGATTTAACAGTTTCGTTAGATAGACAACTTATAAAATCATATAACACTCCTAAAGATTCTTGGCACTGGCATAATTTTGTAAAACCTGGAACAGATTTACATTCTCATCTTACTGAATCGCAAAGAGCAAAGTTTGAAGAAATAGAGCGTGAAACAAACACTATAACAAAAAATAAGAAAAGTTTAACAAGTGACTTAGAACAAAAAAAGAATGAAATTAAAGATGGTAATGAAGAATTCTTTACACGATTTAAAGATTTTGCGTCACCGGATGCTGGTGATCCTAGAAATGGTGGTAGTAATAGTATAGAATTTGGAAATTTAGAAAACAATTTAGATGACCCAAATTTCTTAGCAACATTACAACAGATGCATCCAGAAATATTTTCTGAATTTACTAAATCTCTGAGAGCCGATGATACACTTATCAAAGATTTGCAAACTCTTCGTGACGATGCTGATAAGTTACGAAGTCAAATAGCAACTGCTAATAAAAAGTTAAGAAAACTTAATGAAAAAAACGACAATTTTATGGGTCAGAGTATTGGTATAGCAGTTAGCGATGACCTTGCTGACTTTAGAGTGAAACAGGGTCGTGGTATAGATAATTTTTTAGCCGGAAAAGACACGAATGGTTTAATATTAGCAGAAGAGTTAGGTGATGATTTCTTAACTGAAGGTTTGAACGGAACTCAGTTTAAAGCACTATTAGATGCACTTATTCTTAACCCTGTGACATTTAAACGAAGTGTTCTTCCAATGTTGATAGAAGAAAAGAAACCAGAACTGTTTAAATCAACTGATCCAGAAAATTTAGAATTGGCTAGACAAAAGTTTTATGAATCTACCGATGGTGATTTGAGTATGCATGTTTTGTCAATGACTATTAAAGGTGATCCATTTTGGTTAGAATATTATGCTACTCCTCAACAAAGTAGAAGAGTATTTGGTGAAAACAATACAACAAATGAACACAAAGGATTTGCTACCAAGGCTAATGGATTAAATTACTTTACTTTAGTTGTAAACAAAGCAGATGGGGTAGATCAATTTGACAATGTAAAGATAGACACACTTGAAATATTCTTGTATATGGTCCGTTCAACTGTTAATGTGTTTAGTGGCGGACAATTCACACAAACATTTGATGCTATAAGAATTCCAGTACCAGAAAATTTTCAAGATATTCCAAAAATTGAAGCTGTGCAAATTGCAGAAGATATAGACGCATTTGGTGGTCTTGGAGAAGATGTTGGTGGTACAGGAACTGATGGAGATGGTATTGGTATAGACGCATTTGGTGGTCCTGGCGAAGATGTAGGAGGCTCTGGATCCGGTGATAATGTTGATTTAGGTGATGGTACTGGTGGTAACGGTGTTGCTAACACGCCAAGCGAAATAAACTTTCAAGGTGATCTAGTAGATCCTCTTTTGACTAATTTAACGGGTGAAGGTCTACAAGCACTATTAAACTCATTAAATGGTGAAGGTGGAACAACTGAAAACGCAGAGTATGTTCTTAATCAATTTGTAGCAAACTTTGGTGCTGGGTTAGATGATATTCCTGAAGAACTACACGATGTGTATACTAAAGTAATGGTAACAGCAGGTCAGATTTCTGGTAACGATCCAACAGACTTTGGTTTTAGTGAAGAACAAGTTGCAGGTGCAATATCCACTTCACCCGGTGATATCACAACAGATATTGCTGACAGTATTGTTTTTGGAGATAATGCTCTTAATGACAGCCCTGTAACAATCGGAATACCTTCAGCAAATTCAGAAAGAGATATTGTTATACCAACGGATACGCTGACTAATTCTGAAATGAACACGGTACAAAGCAAATCTAATCAGATAAATGAAATAATGTCTGGCAGAAATTATGAAGATTTAAACGAAAACGAAAGAAAACGAGTAAATGAATTATCTGGTGAAATAAAAACAATATTAGATAAGGCTACTACTGGTGATAGGGCATCAGTTAATGATGCCGCTGTGATAACAGGTTCTAATAATAGACTGGATGATCTACAAACACAGTTAGATGATGTTAACAACAGACTGGACGGTTTCCAACTCACAGAAGAAGAAAGACAAGCCGATTTAAAATTGAGAGAAGAGTTACAACAGAAAATTCTTATTGAAAAGAATAATACACCGCCGGTTATAGTAGATGAAATAACACAACCTATTAATCCAGACTCTGGTGAGCCGGGGGTTGATGTTTCATATAAACCCAGAATACCCGTTGATGATCCTGTCATACTTCCTAAACCTCCCGGTGAATTACCTAAACCATCTATAGACAACGGCGATGGTACAATAACCGTACCTGTATCAACTTTATCAGGTGGTGTGATCTCGGTTGATAAAGGTATCAAGGATCAGTTATTAGGTGCTACTAATCTGAACGATGATATAATGGATGCAATAGAGGCATTACCGTATGAAAATGTAGAGAGAACCTTTACATATCCTGATGGCACTGTAGAAACATGGACAGAACGAATAAGAGATTTTTCACAAATGCCGCCTACAATTTCATATGTTGATGAAAATGGAAACACACAAAGTTTGAATACAAGTGATTTACCATTGCCGGTTGGTGAAACAATTACCATGAATACTGTTAATGATATAAAATTATATATTTCAGAATTGTATCCTGATATAATTGCAGGAAGAAGAAAGAGTGTAGACCCTGAAAACCCTGGAGGTAAGTTAAAAACAGAATTAGGCGCACTGTCGTTTGCACCAAAAGAAATAAACGAAGAGAGTGAATAACATGAGTTTAGAAGAAAAACCAGCTGGTCATTTAGCTAAAAGCATAAAACGGGAAAGAAGAAAACAAGAAAATCCCGTACAACGAAATATTGAGAGTGGTATATATCATGCCATTACAGTTGGCGGTAAACCAGACCCTGAGGGTAGAGGAAGATTAGCAGCTTACATACCTAAGCTAGGTGGTGACCCAGACAACCCTTTGTTTTTTCAATACGCTTCTCCATTTGCCGGAGCAAATGGTAGTGGATCGTATGGTTTCTTTTCTACACCACCTGACGCTGGAGTTACTATACTTGTATTTTTTGCAGATAACGGTGCGCTAAGTGAGGGTTATTATTTTGCTTCAGTACAAGAAGTACCTGATGTTGCCGCTGGAGGTGTTGCTGGCGAGGCAAAACCAGATGGTACGGGACAGGGAGAGGGCAGTTTTAAAAATCAACCTGCTGCAAAAGCAAATCATACTGAACTTTCAAAATCTCGTGGCACCGATACAAGTTCAATTGACAAAAAGATGGATTCAGATTCTAGGGCAGCAAGAAGAAATGTAGCCACAGATACAAAGGATAGCGGGTTGTCATCTAAACTTGATGGGAAAGATGGTATTGTTCGTGTTACAAAAGGTGCAGAAGATAAGGAAGACGAAGTAGTAACAGGAAGAAATCAACGAACCGCTTCTAATAATAAAAATAAAACTG
>Ga0181568_10004314_pt1 | contig 12713 bp, 10 predicted proteins | sample 101ome_20_FD_133758 | JGI IMG/M metagenome (GOLD analysis project Ga0181568, IMG submission 133758) | Coastal salt marsh microbial communities from the Groves Creek Marsh, Skidaway Island, Georgia - 101404AT metaG (megahit assembly) | ecosystem: Environmental > Aquatic > Marine > Intertidal... | reverse complement strand
TCTCATCATTCACAAAATCATTCGCCTGCCATACCGCCGGACCGGTAATCGGCTGTGTTTGCATCATTGTCATGAAGTTTGTTTTCCCCTCGATACGTTCCATTCCATGCGCTCACGCCACAATCGGGCTTGCGCCCTGTATGTGCCAAAGGCCGGATCACATATGGCCTAATATTTGATCCAGGTCGTTTTCAACGCTGTATATTTGTCAAAGGAATGCAGCGACAGATCGCGGCCAATGCCGGATTGCTTGAAGCCGCCGAATGGTGTCATCGGGCTCAATGCATCCACCGTGTTGACCGACACCGTGCCGGCGCGCAATTTACCGGCAACGCGATGCGCCCGCGACAGCCCATCTGTCCATACCGAAGCCGCCAACCCATACACCGAATCATTGGCGATCCGGACAGCCTCGTCTTCCGTGTCAAACGGCACCACCGCCAGCACAGGCCCGAAAATCTCGTCTTTTGCAATCGTTGCATCAGGGGACACATTGTTGAAAATCGTCGGGGTGACAAAACACCCTTTTCCATCAATCTTCACCTCATCGCCACCGACAACAAGCTCACTCTCTTTTTTGCCGATACCAATATATTCCATCACTCTGTCGGTCTGCTCGCGGCTGACCATGGCCCCCATCTTCGAGGCTGGATCAAGCGGGTTGCCCGGCTGGGTGTTCTTGGCGCGCGCCACCAGCCGATCAACAAATTCCTGCTGGATGCTGCGTTCAACCAACAAACGCGAATTGGCTGAACAGACCTCGCCCTGATTGAAGAAAATGCCAAACGCCGCCATCTCAGCCGCGGCGTCCAGATCGGCACAATCGGCAAAAACCAGATTGGGGCTTTTGCCACCGGTCTCCAGCCAGACCTGCTTCATGTTTGATTGCCCGGCATATTGCTGGAACAATTTGCCAACTGCGGTCGATCCGGTGAAGGCAAGACAATCAACATCCGGGTGCAATCCAAGAGCACGGCCTGCGGTCTCACCAAATCCGGGAACAACATTCAACACACCATCCGGCACACCGGCTTCGCTTGCCAGCTCGGCGAGTCGCAACGCCGATAATGGCGACTGTTCGGCCGGTTTCAAAACAACCGAATTGCCCGCAGCCAGTGCCGCGGCACATTTCCATGTCGCCATATCCAGTGGAAAATTCCACGGCACAACAGCGCCAACAACGCCCAAAGGCTCACGCGTTATCAGGGCAAGATCGCCCGGACCAGTTGGCGCAATCTCGTCATACACCTTGTCTATCGCCTCGGCATACCATTGGAAAAACAGCGCCGATCCGGGCACATCAACGGTCGCAGCATCGGTGACAAGCTTGCCCATGTCCAAGCTGTCCAATAGAGCCAATTCGACCAGATTTTCACGGATCAATTCAGCAAGGCGCAACAATACGGCCTTACGATCAATTGGTGCCATTGCAGACCACACGCCCGCTTCAAAGGACTGCCTTGCCGCATTGACCGCACGGTCGATATCGGCCGAGTCACATTCGGCCACCATGGCCAGCGTGGCGTCAGTCGCCGGATTGATGCTGGCAAAGGTCTTTCCCGATACCGCATCAACAAATTTGCCATCAATATAGGCTTTACCGCTTGGTGTGATATTGCTGGCGGCGCGATCCCAATCTGCCTTCTGCCAGCTTCCCGTATCCAATGGACTCATGGTTCTCGCCCCGAACTTATAATTGTAACTATCGGTCTTGCGGTTTTGCAAACCCTGACAAAAGAGTGCCAGACGAGGCCGGTGTTAGGCAAGCGCCCTCATGCATCCAATCAAGTCAGAAAAAAACAATAAGAACGGTTGCAACCTGCCGCGTTTTTCTAGTTAACTAAATGAATGATTTGGGTGTTTAGGGGGTAGAACACGCATATGCTGAAGAATGTTGCGGTAGACATCCAACAGGTCACCAAAATATACGGTGCAGGAAATGCGGCAGTGACAGCAGTCAATGATGTCACTTTGCAGATTTATGATAATGAGTTCCTTACTCTGCTGGGTCCGTCGGGTTGCGGGAAAACCACGCTTCTGCGGATGATCGCCGGATTTGAGAATATGACAAAAGGTCATATTAAGCTGTTTGGCGAGGAGATTGAGAGCCTGCCACCCAACCAGCGACCGGTAAACACGGTCTTTCAGCACTACGCCTTGTTTCCGCATCTCAGCGTCTATGAAAATGTTGCATTCGGTCTGCGCCGCCTGAAAAAGAGTGAGGCCGAGATTGATCGCCGATGCAAAGAAGTGTTGGCCCTTACCCAAATGGAAGCGCTGGCGGAACGCCGCCCGTCACAAATGTCAGGCGGGCAGCAACAACGCGTCGCACTGGCACGGGCGTTGGCGCCTAACCCAAAGGTTTTGTTGCTGGACGAACCGCTGTCCGCCCTCGACCTCAAATTGCGTCAGGCTATGCGTGATGAGCTGAAACAGCTTCAGCAGAAAACCGGCATTACCTTCATCTTTGTAACGCATGATCAAGAAGAAGCGCTGGCGATGTCTGACAGGATCGTCGTGATCAGTGAAGGCAGGGCACAGCAGGTCGGCACCCCGCAAGAGGTCTATGAGGCCCCCGCCAACCGTTTTGTTGCCAACTTCATCGGCGAAGCGAATATGCTCGAGGCCAAATGCAAGACGGCCGGTAAGAGCGCGACCTTTGCATTGTCGGCTGGTGGCACTTTGAAAATGAGTGCGTCGGATGCCGCCGCCGGTGATCCGGTCACTATCATGATCCGGCCTGAAAAGATCAAAGTCCTCAGCAAAACAGGCAACAAACCCACGGGTTCAGCCCTGCGGATGGATGCCAAGGTTGTCGAGCAGACCTATCTTGGCAGTGTGACACACCTTGACCTGGCCTGTGATGGCCAGGTGTTGAAAGCCTGTATCAATCAGGACGCGCACACCAATTTTGCGTCTGGTGATGAGGTTGTGGTCGAAATCCCCGCTGACAATTGTCGGGTTCTGCGGTCATGACCAATGCGACCGGCAAATCCATGAGTCTGAACCGGCTGCGTCTTTTCGGGCTGCTGCCAACATGGATTACCATCGGCGTTCTGATGATTGGCCCACTGTTGATCATGGCTGCGGTTTCGCTGATGGAAGCCAATGTTTATGGCGGCGTGCATCTTCGCTTTGATGTGTCGAGCTATGTTCAGATCCTGTTCGACAAAAATTTGTTTGATGAAACCGAATTCAACCCCGCCTATCTGATCATCATCCTGCGCTCATTCATGCTGGCGCTTGGCGCAACGATTCTGGCCCTTCTCATTGGCTTTCCTGCTGCCTATTACATCGCCCGCCAACCGGATCATCGCAAGAATCTACTGGTATTCCTGATCACCATTCCGTTCTGGACCAACCTGCTTGTTCGAACTTTTGCCTGGGTCATCATTTTGGGGCGGGGCGGCTTTATGGATCAGGTCGGCTCGTTCCTGAACATCATCGGCCCGGATGAATCGATCAATTTGATGTATACGAACACCGCAATTCTGATCGGTTTGGTCTATTCATACCTGCCCTTGATGGTTCTGCCGCTCTATTCCTCAATGGAAAAAATGGATGTGCGCCTACTGGAGGCCGGAGCCGATCTGTATGCCAACCGCTTTGAGCTGATTAGACGCATTATCCTGCCGCTGACCATGCCCGGCATCATTGGCGGCAGCATCCTCGTTTTTGTGCCGTGCCTGGGCGCCTTTATTGCACCGGACCTTTTGGGTGGCGGCAAGAAACTCATGCTTGGCTCACTTGTCCAATTGCAATTTGCCACCTCGCGCAACTGGCCCTTTGGTGCGGCCATCGCAATGATGTTGCTGGCAATTGTCGTCATCGCGCTGATGCTGAATGCACGGGCAGCCCGCCGTCACGCCGCCTATGAGCAGGGTGGCGCGGAGGTGACGCATGGCTAGCAACCTTCGCAAATCAAAATTTCGTCCTATCTGGGATTTCCCCGGCTTTGGCGGCTTAACTGTTGGCTTTTTTGCTTTTCTGTATGTGCCAATTCTGGTGCTGGTGGCCTACAGCTTCAACGGCAGCAAATTTGCCATGGTCTGGTCTGAATTTTCCTGGCGATGGTATTTGAAGCTGCTGGAAAATGATGACATCCACAGCGCCGCAATCAATTCGCTGATCGTCGCTTTCTTTGCCGCGCCTGCAGCCACCATCATGGCGACATTGGCGGCGCTTGTTATGGTTCGCGGCGGGCCATTCCGTTCGCGGGCCTTTACCGCAGGGCTGATCACTCTGCCGCTGATGGTGCCGGAAATTGTCACCGCGGTGGCAACATTGATCTTTTTTGCCCTGCTCAACATCAATCTGGGCCTGATCAATATCATTCTGGCCCATACCGTGTTTTGCATTCCCTTTGCCTATATGCCCATCCGCGCCGCACTGGAAGCTATGGACCCGGGGCTGGAGGTGGCCGCACAGGATCTGTACGCCGATCGCTGGGATGCATTCCGGCATGTAACATTGCCATTGCTGACGCCGGGCATCATGTCCGGCTTTATGCTGGCCTTCGTGATTTCTATTGATGATTTCATCATCACCTTGATGGTGGCTGGCGCAGGATCAACAACCCTGCCAGTCTATATCTATAGCATGATCAGAACCGGCGTGACCCCCGAGGTCAACGCTGTTTCAACCCTATTGTTGGCAGTATCCGTCATTTTGGTGAGCGTATACTGGCTGCTTTCCTCGGCCAACCGCAAAGGTGAAGCCATCGGATAACCCCCTCACTTTGAGGCAAAAAGAAGGAGACCATAAGAATGAAGAAATTAGCAAAATCCATGGTGTTGGCTATCGGCTCGTTCGCCGTTGCCGCATCTGCGCAGGCTTCAGGAAAGCTGAACCTGTACAACTGGACCGACTACACACCGACCGAGCTGATCGAGAAATTCGAGAAGGAAACCGGCATTGAGGTGACGCTTGATACCTATGACTCGAACGAGACCCTGCTTGCCAAATTGCAATCAGGCGCGACAGGCTATGACATCGTTGTGCCGTCACAGCATTTTGTCGACATCATGGTCAAAGAGGGCCTGTTGATGAAGGTCGAGGGCATTGCCGATATGCCAAACTACAAATATGTCGACGAGCGCTTCCGCAACCCGCCATGGGATCCAAATCAGGCCTACTCGACCCCCTATCAGATGGGATCAGCTTCATTTGCCTATCGCGCAAACAGCTATGACGGCAATGGTTCGTCTCTCAAGGAATTCTTTGAACCAAGCGCCGCAACCTGCAACAAGCTGGCCGTATTCAAATCACCTGATGAGGTGATCAACATGGCGCATCTCTATTTGGGTTCGGATTTCTGTTCGGAAGATCCAAAAGAGATGCAGGCTGTTCTGGATGTGATGATGAAGCAAAAGGAATGCGTCAAAGTCTATTCATCTGAAGGCATCAATGACCGCCTTAAGGGCGGTGACGTTGTGATGCATGCGCATTGGGACGGCTACAGCCAGGTCGGCGTTTGGGAAGGTATTGACGATCTGACATACGCCTATCCAAAAGAGGGTGTTGTCGGCTGGTTTGACTCGCTCGTGGTGCCAAATGGTGCCCAAAATGTTGAGAGCGCCAAGGCGTTCATGAACTTCCTGATGCATCCTGAAAATATGGCGCTTCTGTCAAACTTTGCGGCTTATGCCAACGCCATTCCAGAGTCAGTTAACTATCTCTCGGATGACATGAAGAATGCCAAGAACATTCAGGTTCCGGCTGACGTGCCAGTGAAATTTGGCCAGGCCTGTAATGCCAAGGCGCAGGGTCTGATCGACAAGGTTTGGACACGCGTAATGCAATAGGCTAACGGCCTGAAAAAACAAAGGGAGAGGCGGCAATGAGTGATGACGATTATTTGTTTTCAAACGCGTCCGAGCTTGTTGCCGCCTTTGCCAGCAAAAGCCTGTCACCGGTTGAGGTGACGACTGCCAGTCTTGCCCGGGCCGAAACCGTTCAGGCACACTGCAATCCAATCACCGAATTTTTTGCTGAAACAGCTCTTGATGCAGCGCGCAAGGCCGAGGCTCGCTACAGCGGCAAAGGTCCGGCACCCAGACCTCTGGAAGGTGTGCCAATCGCCATCAAGGAAGAATTTGCCCTGTGTGGAAGCACAAGATCGAGCGGCTCGCTGCTCTATGCCGACAGGGTAGACAAACACACCGATATCTATATCCAGCGCCTTCTCGATGGTGGCGCCATCCCGCTTGTCAAAACGACAACGCCTGAATTCTGCCTGCTCGGGTCCACTTGGTCACGACGCTATGGTGTTACTACAAATCCATGGAATGCCGACATGACCTGCGGCGGATCATCCGGCGGGTCTGGTGTTGCGCTGGCTACAGGTATAGCGCCCATTGCCACCGGCACCGACATCGGAGGTTCAATCCGCATTCCAGCATCCGCCTGCGGCGTGTTCGGCTATAAGCCGCCCTATGGACGCAATCCGGAAGTGCCGGTCTTCAATCTGGATTATTACAGCCATTCCGGCCCGATGGCGCGCAGCACCGCAGACATCATAACCATGCAGGCCCTCACTGCCGGCCAACATGCAAGTGACATTGCCAGCCTGCCAAAGCCTCCACCGCATGTGAGCGATCCAAATTGCCTGAAGGGGCTGCGTGTGGCGATGACGACAACGCTCTGCGGCTATGAAATTGATCAGCATGTCGCCGCCAATTTTGCCGCCGCCTGTAAACATCTTTCCGATGCTGGCGCCAAAGTCGAAGAGGTTGATCTTGGCTGGCCTGACACTCTGCCAGAGATGGCTGAAACCTATCTGAACACTCTGTGGGGCGCGACCCTGCAGGATGCGGCAAAATCCCATGGCGATGATATGTGCCCCTATAGCCTCGCCTATGCAGAGGCCAGCCTGTCCAGAACACCGCGCGAAATTGTCGAGGCCAATGCAATGGCCTGGCAGGCGCACACCGACTTTGCCCGGGTGATGGAAAATTTCGATATTCTTGTCTGTCCAACCAATGCTGCAACCGATGTGCCCGCAGATTATGGCTACCCGAAGCAATCCTATAAAATTGATGGACAACCGCGCACCGGCGGCGAGGACAAGCTATGGCTCACCTCGCCGTTCAACATGCTGTCGCGCTTGCCGGTCATGTCCTGCCCGACCGGCTTTGCGGCAAATGGAGTGCCAACCGGCATGCAGATTGTCGGCCATGCCTATGATGATTCAACAGTGCTTAATGCATCGCTTGCCTATGAGGGCCTCTTGGATTGGCTCTATGACGCCCGGCATCGTCCTGGCCTCGTCACTGGCAAGGACCATTGAGACGGAATGCCGGAAACCAATCAACCAAGGCTAGTAGCATGACATCGCGTTACGACATTCTTTTCGAGCCCATGAAAATTGGCCCCGTCACGGCAAAAAATCGCTTTTATCAGGTGCCCCATTGCAATGGCGGTGGCTATCGTGATCCATCTGCGGTGGCGGCGATGCGCCGAACAAAAAGCGAGGGCGGCTGGGGAGTCATTTTTACCGAGCAGGTTGAAATTCACCATTCAAGCGAAATCGCGCCTTTCATTGAATTGCACCTTTGGGATGATGATGACATCCCGATGTTGGCCAAGATGGCAGATGCCATGCACAGCCATGGCGCGTTGGCCGGGATTGAGCTTGCCTATTCCGGCATAAACGGTCCCAACCTCTACACCAAGGAAGTACCTCTGGCGGTCAGCCCGGGGCCAATCCTTACTTTTACTTCCGACCCGGTTAATGCTCGCGCCCTCGACAAAGCAGAAATCGCTGATGTGCGACGCTGGTATGTGAATGCTGCAAAGCGCGCAAAGACAGCCGGCTATGACCTGATCTGTCTCTATGGCGCGCATGGTTTTGGCATCATTCAACATTTTCTTTCTCGGGCAACAAATCAGCGCACAGATGAATATGGTGGCAGCCTTGAAAACCGAAGCCGCTTCATGCGCGAGCTGGTCGAAGACATCAGAGACGCTGTGGGCGACAGTATGGGCATCACACTTCGTCTATCCCTGCAGGAAGCCATAGATGAGTACAGCTTTACCAATACCGAATTGCGCGAAGTGATTGAGATGCATCGTGACCTGCCGGACTTATGGGATCTGGCGCATGGCAGTTGGGAAGACTGTTCCGGCACATCTCGGTTCAAAGAGGAAGCGGCACAGCAGGACCTGGTCAGTGGAATAAAGGCGCTGACAGACAAGCCCATCGTGGGTGTTGGGCGGTTCACGTCGCCTGATGCCATGGTCAAGCAGATCACCTCCGGCACGCTGGATTTTATCGGCGCCGCCCGCCCATCTATTGCCGACCCGTTCCTGCCGAACAAAATCAAGGAAGGCCGGTTTGACGACATCCGCGAATGTATCGGCTGTAATATTTGCGTAACCGGTGACATGACCATGTCAATTTCGCGCTGTACACAAAACCCGTCATTCATGGAGGAATGGCGCAAGGGCTGGCACCCGGAAAACATGAAACCAAATCGGTCTGACAGCAAAGTCCTCATCGTTGGGGCGGGGCCAGCCGGACTTGAAAGTGCCAGAGCATTGGGATTGCGCGGATATCAGGTCACGCTGGCCGAGGCCACAGATCATCTTGGCGGACGTGTGCATCTGGAACGTACCCTGCCAAATCTGTCTGCATGGGGCCGGGTTGCCGATTACCGAGTGGGACAGATCCAGAAAATGGCAAATGTCGAGGTGTATCTGCAAAGTCCGCTGGATGCTGATCAGGTGCTGGATTTTGGCTTTGAGCATGTCTGCCTTGCCACGGGGTCAAGCTGGCGGCGTGATGGTGTCGGCCGGGCTCATCTGCGTCCGATCCCCATCGACTCTGCAATGCCGCTGTTCACCCCGGATGATATTATGGCTGGCAATTTGCCACAGGGGCATGTCGTCCTGTTTGATGATGACCACTATTATATGGGCGGCGTCATTGCCGAACGTCTTGTTGCCGCCGGATGCAGCGTCACCCTTGTCACACCCGCAGCCTATGTTTCCGATTGGACAAGGAACACTCTGGAGCAGGGTTTTATCCATCAACGTCTGGCCGCTCTTGGCATTGATATACAGCTCAATCGACTGGTCACCCGACTTGATCGCGGCGGCCTGACAACGGCCTGCAGCTACACCGGCGATACCACGCAAATTGCAGCTGACGCTGCCGTCCTTGTAACCAGCCGTCTGGGCAATGATGAACTCTGGCAGGCGCTTAAAGCCCGAGAGGGTGAATGGGCTGCGCATGGTGTGCAATCGGTCAAATTGATTGGCGATGCGGCCTCACCCGCGCCGATTGCATGGGCCACTTATGCCGGCCACCGGTATGCCAATGAACTGGATGAGGATGATATTGGCGATGCTCTGCCATTCAGACGGGAAATTGCACAGCTCGCCGGGGATCTGAATTGACAGCCACAGCACGTCCGGCTTTGCCACAACTGCCCTTGCTGGTTCTGTTGCCGCTGATTTGGGCGCTGCATTTTGCCTATATCAAAAAAATAGGCGCCGATAACGACGCGCTTGCCGCATTGACTGCCCTGCTGGCTGGTCTATGTGCGCTTTATTTTGGGGCTTTGGCGCTGAAACGACAGCTGTTTGCCTTTAGTCGGGATAGGGTAATCTTCTTTCTGATCGCCGGAGTGCTGGCCTATGTTGTGCCGCTGGGTGTCGAGATGCTGGCGGCACCAAAAATCGATGCGGCTGTTCTGACGATGATCGTCTCGCTCACGCCGGTCTTTACTGTCGCAGTGGCTATGGGCTTGCGGTTGGTTCGTCCAGCACTGCGGCTGATCCTTTCTGTGGTGGTTGGCACAAGCGGAATCCTGTTGTTGTTGCTGGAGAGCAATACATCTGTTGAGTCACCCACAATATGGATCATTATTGCCTGTCTGGTGCCCCTCGCCTACGCCGTGGACGCGCTCTATGTCGAGCATTTCTGGCCTTCGGGGCTGAATGCGCTACAGGTGGCATTTGGCGAGTCGCTGATGTCCTTGCTTATCCTGCTCGGCTTGACGCTTCTGGCCGGTGTGCCCGGTGCGGCAATCGGCAGGTGGTTCTTGCAAACTGATTTTCTGATCCTCTGTGTTGTGACCGCCATTGAGGTGCTGCTGTTCTTTTATCTGATCAGCAGGGTTGGCGCAGTAATGGTCAATATCGCGTCATTTCTAGTCCTGCCCGCCGGGTTCTTTTGGGGGTGGTTGATCTTCGATGAAATCATCACTGCCGCAGGCTTTGGATGTGTGATTTGTGCCGTTACCGCGTTGCAGTTGGCAAGACGCAATGCCGAGGAATGATAACACTCAGAATTGCCCTATAGACGAATGAAGATTGCTGGAACAAAATGAATAGTGGGAGGACAGTAACATGAAAATTATTTATTCAGAGGCACACCGGCAAAGAGCATCAAAGACAGAACTTTATGGCGGTGAGTTGGTGCCCCCTTTTGAATGTCCGGAACGAATGGACTTCATCTTGAAGCGACTGTCCGACCAGAATTTTGGCACCATCATCGACCCGCATCCGGTCGAGTCAAATGCGGTCCATAAAATTCATGATGCGGGCTATCTTGCCTTTCTCGACACCGCCTGGGACGAGTGGCAAGCACAGGGCTTCAAGGGCGAAGCGATGGTAACGGTCTGGCAATCCAGATCCATGCCCTCAACGCATATCCCCGATTTCATCGAGGGTAAACTTGGCTATTACTGTCTGGCCGCCGAAACATCAATCAGCGCCGGCACCGCCGAGGCGGCGTGGGCATCGCTTGGCGTTGCGCTTGCTGGTGCGGATCATGTCCTCAAGGGAGACAGGGCCGCCTTTGCTTTGTGCCGTCCCCCGGGGCACCATGCCTCACGCGACCAGTATGGCGGCTATTGCTTTATCAACAATGCTGCTGCCGCTGCCCAGCATATGCGTGATCAGGGCCATGAAAGGGTCGCCATCCTTGATGTTGATTTCCATCACGGCAACGGTACTCAGGCCATTTTCTATGATCGGGCGGATGTAATGTTCCTGTCACTGCATGGTGACCCGATGGCAGCCTTTCCGCATTTTCTTGGGCATGCAGACGAAACCGGCACTGGTGCTGGCACTGGCTATAATGTGAATTACCCAATGCCTGCAGGCACCCCCTACTCTGAATGGAGCAAGGCTCTTGATGACGCATTGCAACGGATCCGCGATTTTGATCCGCAGGCGGTGGTTGTCTCTTTGGGTGTCGATACGTTTGAGCGCGATCCAATCAGCTTTTTCAAGCTCACCAGTGATGATTTCACCGATATGGGTGGCCGTATCGCTGGCCTCGATCTGCCAACTCTGTTTGTCATGGAAGGTGGCTACGCCGTTGAGGAAATTGGTATCAACACAGTCAATGTGTTGACAGGATTTGAGGAGAGCGGCGCATGAGCCAATTGACCCGTGTTGCGATTACCCAGATGAGCTGTGATTGGGATGTCGAGGCCAATCTGGCAAAGGCAGAAGCGCAGATGCGCGCGGCCGCTGCAAACGGCGCCCATATTGTCTTGTTGCAGGAACTGTTTGCAACGCCCTATTTCTGCCCAAAGCAAAAGGCGGCCTATTTTGACTATGCCGCGCCAGCTGATGCCCACCCCTTTATTCCCCGCTTTGCGGCCTTGGCCAAAGAATTGAATATCGTCTGCCCGCTTAGTTTTTTTGAACGGGTTGAAAACGCCTATTTCAATTCAATGATGATGATTGATGCGGACGGCAGTCTTTTGGGCCTTTACCGCAAATCTCATCTGCCACAAGGCCCGGGCTATGAAGAAAAGTTTTATTTCAGCCCGGGTGACACCGGCTTCAAGGTCTGGAATACAGCTGCTGGTCGGATCGGGGTTGGCATATGCTGGGATCAATGGTTCCCCGAATGCGCCCGTGCAATGGCGCTGATGGGAGCAGATCTTCTGCTGTATCCAACCGCGATTGGCAGTGAGCCGGAAAGTCCGCAGATCAATTCAAAAGATCATTGGCAACGAACCATGCAAGGTCACGCCGCTGCCAACATGGTGGCACTGGCAGCAAGTAACCGCATTGGCCGGGAAGTGATTGACGATATCACCATGAATTTTTATGGCCATTCCTTTATCGCCGATGCAACGGGTGGCAAAGTGGCGGAACTTGGCACGGATGAAGGTTTGGCCGTAGCCGATTTTGATTTTGCCGCGATGCGGACTGAGCGGGCAAGTTGGGGATTGTTTCGGGACCGGCGGGTCGATCTTTATGACGGCCTGACCCAGTTATATGGCTAGCGACATCTGACAGAAACAAAGTGATTCCATATGCAGGCCAGCCAGCCCTGATCAATTATGCAGGTTGCTGGCAAATATGCTTGGCGATGTAATCTGCGTCTTCCCAAACACCCCAAATAAAAGACGAGCCGCGCATCGACAACCAGGGCAGGCCAAGAAAATAAATGCCTGCCTGCTTGCTGACGCCGCGGACATGCTCGGGTTTGCCATCCGTGTCAAACGCATCCACCCCTAGCCAGTCAAAGTTCTGCTTATATCCGGTCGCCCAGATAATCGTCTTCACTCCGGCATCTGACAGATTCAGCTGCCGGACTGGATTTACAAGACATTCAGGGTCATCTGGAATGATCTTGGCGTTCTCTTCCAAGGGGAAATCCAACTTTCGCGCCGTGATGTGGGCATCAGCTTCGGCAAGAAGGGCGAGATAGCTCTTGTCACCTTCTTCTATATTTTTACGAAGGT
>Ga0181568_10004305_pt1 | contig 12732 bp, 9 predicted proteins | sample 101ome_20_FD_133758 | JGI IMG/M metagenome (GOLD analysis project Ga0181568, IMG submission 133758) | Coastal salt marsh microbial communities from the Groves Creek Marsh, Skidaway Island, Georgia - 101404AT metaG (megahit assembly) | ecosystem: Environmental > Aquatic > Marine > Intertidal zone... | reverse complement strand
TGCAATAACTATTGTAGCTGTATAATCCTTTATTGATATAAAGGAAATTCATTAATTTTAAATTTGGATAGGGCATCAAAAGCCAAAAAATACGATGTCTATGACTTGCACTAGGACCTATACGTTGGGTCCATCTATATTCAAAATGATAATTTGAAAAACGAAATTGTAAATTAAATCCAATACTAGTTTGACGCTGATTGTGATAGGCCTCAAAAACACCACTTTGCTTTACAAAGGCAGTGATTTGCCTACTTACATCACCTAAGCAAAGGGCATGGTAAGTTCCTTGTTCTGCCTTATCATGGCTAAAAAGTGCATGAAATTGACTGGAAACCTCGGCAGATTTCCGGTAAGTGTAATGATATGTTCTGCAACCTAATTTCCATTTTTTCTCGAATCCTAATAAACCATTAGACACTCGACTTAACTTTCCGGCTACAATTAATCTTGTAGAAGGGTTAAATAAATAATCATAATTAAGCGCATAATTAAAGCTTTGATTTGCATTTAACCAAATAAATGAAAGTTTATGAAAATTCATTTCATATTGATAATGCTGCGCAAAACGCAAGGCAGATAGCCCTTCTGTGAAATAACAAATAGAATTTATGCGTAAGGCTTTGTAATTGTAATTGGAATAAATGCCTTTCACAAAATTATTTGAATCTGCCGTTGAGCCCAATCCAATAGATGGCTTATATCTTCTTATGAGATCAGGCGAGAAATCATTTAAAAATGTTTGATAATGATTCAGTAAAAGACCTTGTCCGAATCGGACTTTTAAATAACCTGCATGAATTTGGTAACACTTAGCATTTATAGCCATTTTCCATCGAAGTTCATGACGTCTTTGGTATTTAAATTCAAAATTCTTGAAGCGGGCACGACCCCGCCAAAACACATTACCATCAAAGTCTGTTGAATAATAATTTCTTATACTTAGGGCATTAGATTTTTTTGCCTTGAGCCTACCGATATAAAAAAGGCAATGTATTAGCTGACTTTTAATAGCCATACCAGGAATTAGCTTTAGTTCATCTAAGCTATACAACGGGGCAAACAAACGAACATACTCTTTGATTTGATACAATTCTACAGCACTAAAAAATTGCAACAATATAGACTCCTCTACTTGTGCAATCTCATAAATATTAACTTGATCTTGTCCTAAATCTTCCAAAGAAAAATCCTCTAAATTACATTGACTGAGTAATCTAATGCAAACCAAAAAACTAATAAAGAAAAGTGTTTTCAATGCCATAGAACAAGCTGTCTTGATCCCTGCCCTAATATTAAATGATGTACTAAATTAAACCTATACTCTAGGCTAGCACCACAAAATATAAACCCCATCTGAAAACCATTATTTAAAACTTCATATCCAGCACTTAAAACCCAATTATGAGCTTGTTGGTGATACATACTTACAAGTAAAGCACTAGAAAAAGAAAGTTTTTCATAAAGTATATTTAAGCTCAATTCTTCCTGCAAAATTTTTTGGATGGCAATAACAATATGGGAAGAATAAGCCAAAGGTTTAAAAATGGAAATATCAAAATTGGAGAATTTAGCACTAAGCATGCACTCTGGATAAAAACGATGATAACTTTTTTGCGCTCCCCACTGATAATGATATTTGGAAGCAATACCTATCCTCCAGTTATTATTGAGATTTTTAGACACCCCCATACTTGTACCTATATTGGGTAATACTTGGTATTGATTTACTATACTCAGATGCCAAAGAAGGTTCCGGTACCACTTACAAAAAATCGCATCTATTGAACGTAAATTTGAAACACCAAAGGCATTTTCATACAAAAGCATAATTTGTTGGTTACTATCAGTATTTAGTATTTGATATTTGTAGGGCTCTTGTGCGTTTAAACCATTATAGCCTAAAAACAGCATAACTAGGGGAAAAATCCGTTTCCAAAACATATAAAACAAAATTACATATTTATTTTTTTATTATTTTATTATTATTAATTCTTTATTTGATTTATTCAACTTAGATTTGTGTTATATCAAGATCCTAGCAACATGATTAATACCGTTATCGTTGATGATGAACAAAGAGCTCGAGAAATTCTCAAAGAAATCTTATTACTAATTGAACCAGAAATTAATATTTTAGGAGAATTCGATAGTGTAAAAACAGGCATAGAAGGAATAAAAAAATTGGAACCCAATTTGGTATTCCTTGACGTTGATTTATCAGATGGCAAAGGCTTTGATATTTTGGCTCAATTCGATGAAATAAATTTTGATGTTATTTTTGCCACAGGCCACAATAAGTATGCTATACAGGCTATAAAATCAAGTGCTTTTGATTTTATTGTCAAGCCCATTAACATAGAAGAATTAAAGCTTTCTTTAGGCAGATACAAGCAAAAATTAAGCACCGATAAAGAAGCTTCCTCCAAACTCACTCAAATTGAACTTCTAATTCAAAGCTTTGAACAAAAAAATAAAGGAGTAAAGCGTATTTCCATTCCTTCAGGTAATGGTGTCATTTTTATCAACACTCAAGATATGATTAGATGTCAGGCAGGCGGTAATTGTACCTATATATATCTTAAAGACGGCAAAAAATTAACGGCTAATAAAAGCTTAAAAGAATATGAATCTAGTTTAGACCCAAGTCAATTCTTGAGGGTTCATCAATCACATCTAGTTAATAAATACGAAATAGAAAAATACGTAAAAACAGAAGGTTTTTATGTGGTAATGTCTGACGGAGCTGTTGTAGACATTTCAAGAAGAAGAAAGAATTTTATTGAACAAGAACTACTGCAAATATGAATTTTCTCTCAGTTGAAAATTTGACCAAACATTACGGAGATATTTTACTCTTTGAAAACATCACTTTTCATTTAAATGAGGGAGATAAAGTTGCCTTAATTGGTAAAAATGGATCCGGTAAATCAAGTTTACTTAAAATCATTGCTGGACTTGATATTGCCGATGAAGGTAAAACTTCAATTAATGCATCCATAGAATGGAATTACCTAGCTCAAGAGCCTGATTTAAGAGAAGACCTATCTGTTTGGGACGCTATATTTATGACCGAAACCCCAGTGCTTAAAACCATAAGAGAATATGAGTTTTGTTTGAACAATAGTGAAACTATTTCAGGTGAGAGATTTGAACAAGCCTTATCTGCCATGGAGGAGATGAATGCCTGGGACTATGAATCAAAGATTAAAACCATTTTGGGTAATCTCAAAATATATGATTACCAAGCCAAAATAAAAGTTTTGAGCGGTGGTCAAAAAAAGCGGATTGCGCTAGCTAGAGTATTAATTGAAGCACCACAGTTACTCATTTTAGACGAACCCACCAACCATTTAGATTTAGATATGATAGAATGGCTTGAAGGTTATTTAAGTGTTCAGAAAATGACTTTGTTAATGGTAACGCATGATCGATACTTTTTAGATAATGTATGTCATAAAATTATGGATTTAGATCGGCATGAATTAAGAACATATAATGGTAATTATGCTTATTTCATGGAAAAGAAAGCCGCTGCCATTGCTAGTGAAAATGCTACCATAGATAAAGCCAAAAATCTCTTCAAAAAAGAACAGGAATGGATGAGAAGAATGCCTAAGGCTAGAACAACAAAATCAAAATCAAGAATAAATGCATTTTATGATATTAAAAAAATAGCGCATCAAAAACGACAAGAAGACGCTATTAGTATGAATGTAAAAATGACAAGGCTTGGAAACAAAATCATTCATTTAAAAAATGTAAAGAAATCATTTGATACACTCAAAATACTAGATGGTTTTAACTACCAATTTAAAAAAGGAGAAAGACTAGGTATTGTAGGAGACAATGGAGTTGGAAAATCTACCTTTTTAAATTTACTGGCCGGATTAGAACAACAAGACAGTGGTCACATAGATCAAGGAGAAACGGTTCAAATTGGCTATTACACCCAAAAGGGAATGGAGCTCAAACAAGACAGGAAAGTAATTGATATTATTAAAGAAATTGCAGAGTACATTCCTATGGGAGACGGAAGTAAACTTTCGGCTTCTGGTTTATTAATGATGTTTGCTTTTAACCCTAAAAAACAACAAGCCTATGTTTCTACCCTTTCTGGAGGAGAGCGCAGAAGATTATTCTTACTCACAATACTTGTGAAAAACCCAAACTTTCTTATACTAGATGAACCCACAAATGACCTAGACCTGATTACGCTTCACACACTAGAAGACTTCCTTCTCAATTTCCAAGGTTGCGTTATTATTGTTTCGCATGATCGATACTTTATGGATAAACTGGTAGATCATATTTTTGTTTTTGAAGGTAATGGTAAAATAAGAGACTTTAACGGTATATACTCCGAATATAGAATAGACTTGGAAGAGCGAAAAAAACAAGCCAGAAAAGAAGAGAAAGAACTTAAACAAAAGGAAGAAAACCCACAAAATTCTATAGCTCAGCAGACTGATAATACAATTCCAAAAAAGAAATTATCTTATAAAGAAAAGGAAGAGTTTGAAGGCTTAGAACAAATCATTTTTGATTTAGAAGAAAGCAAAAAAGCGCTAGAAAATCAATTAGCTAGTTGCCAAGACAATCAGCAGATAAGAGAACTATCAGAAGAATTAGCCAATATATGTTCTGCCATAAGTATAAAAGAAGCAAGGTGGATGGAACTAGCAGATAGAGCTTAGAAATTATAACTTAAATAAATTCCATTACCAGTAGGTACAATATTTACTTCTTCTGGAAGATCTATATAAGGCTCCATGTCATAAATATCGTGCAATTTTAAAATAGCATAAGCTAGAGTACTTCCTGCAGCTGCACCTAGTATCACATCTTGTATATAATGTTCTCCAGAAAACACCTCCATTAAACTAATAGCAGATGCCGAACCGTATAAAAATGCTGTACCATATATTCTCCATTTAGTGTTCCAATCGGAATGCTTTATCATATCATGCCAAAAAAATGCATTTGCAAAAGCAAAACTGGCTCTAGAAGAATAGAAAGACATAAAGGCATCTTTACCTCTTTCTTGCTTGTACTCAAGCGAAACTGTAGGATCATATACAAATGGCCTAGGCACCCTAGTTACATTACTTACAATTCCATACAAACCGCGTTCCATAAGTAATAACTGTGTGTACATTATACCTATGGTTCCTAATTTCTTCGTATTCCAATTTACTAATGGCCCAGCAGCTACCATAGCTGCACCTCCCAAACCGTAGGTATAAAATCTAGCAAAGTCTGCAAGTGGTCTGTTGTTAAAATAAAATTGAAGCGTTTTAGCGTTTTGTGTAGAAATAATTTCTTGAGCAGTATAGTCTTTTCTAGTGTAATAGTTTAAATGACCTAGATAGGCCATTGTCCCTGAAATAGGAAGTGTCCATAAATCCAGTTTATTAAAAATATAATTCCATTCCTTTTTAGATGAATGCTTAGCTTGCAACAACAAGCTAAAGGAAAAAAGAAAAATCAAAACTACTCTCATAATTGAAATATTAGGAATATAAAGTTAATATAAATTTCGATGCAGTCTATTTGAATTCTTCATTTAAAATTAGAAATAGATTACATTTGCCTGTTAATATCAATAAAACTAAATAGCAAACTTTTTACTGATGAATATTGCACTTATAGGTTACGGGAAAATGGGTAAAACCATAGAGCAAATTGCCCAAGAAAGAGGCCATAATATCGCTTTGATTATTGATTCCAAAAACGCTCATCATCTTAGCATTGATTTGTTAAAAGAACATAATATTGATGTGGCTATAGAATTTTCTACGCCAAGTACCGTTATTAGAAACATTAATATTTGTTTTGATGCGCATATTCCTGTTGTAGTTGGAACTACAGCATGGGAGGGCCAAGAAAGTACAATTATGAAAAGAACAATGGAAGAACGGCAAAGTATTTTTGCAGCCTCCAATTTCAGTATTGGTATGAATCTAACCTTTGAACTCAACAGAAAATTGAGTCACTGGATGAATGATTTCCCAGAATACAATATTGAAATTGAAGAGATACATCATACAGAAAAAATAGACAGTCCTTCAGGAACGGCTATTTCTTTAGCTAAAGACAGTATTAGCAAGCTAAATGCTAAAACTAAATGGGTAAATACAGCCCAAAACCAGGAGGATGAAATTGCTATTATTTCTAAAAGACAAGCTAATGTTGCAGGAACACACACCGTAACATTCCAATCAGAAATTGACAATATTAAAATTGAACATCAGGCACATAATAGAGATGGTTTTGCAAAAGGTGCCTTAATTGCAGCAGAATGGATTGCAGATAAAGTAGGCTATTTTGGAATGAATGACTTATTAAAATTTAACTAAATAAATGTTACCATTAATTGTATTTGTAGTACTTAACATTGCTATTCTAGTAGGTTTAAGTAAAATTTTTGAAAAAGCAGGTATCCAATACTGGAAAGCCTATATACCATTTTACAACTATTATATTTGGAATAAATTAGTAGGTAAACCATTCTATTGGTTTGTGGCAGGTTGTTTTCCTTTTATAGGTTTAATTGTTTCCTTGATATGGATTACCGAAACCATGAAATGCATCGGTAAAACTAGTTTTAAAATACATACATTGGCGCAATTTGCACCATTTATAATGTTGCCTTATTATGGTTTCAATAAAGATATAAAGTGGCTAGGTAAAGATAATTCACAAGGCTTTGTTAAAAGAACAGCAAAACGTGAATGGGCTGATGCTTTAGTTTATGCATTCATTGCTGCCTATGGTATTAGAGCTTTTACTTTTGAATTATACCAAATTCCTACTTCCTCTATGGAAAAAACACTTTTGGTAGGAGATTTCTTAGTGGTTAATAAATTTGCCTACGGAGCGAGAATACCTATTACCCCGCTAGCTATTCCTTTTGTACACCATACTATACCCTATACAAGTATTCAGGGTTATATTGGAGGAATACATTTACCCTACATGCGATTTCCCAAATTTGATGAAGTAGAACGTAATGACATTGTTGTTTTTAACTACCCGGCAGGTGAAAAACATATTATGGATTTCACCCCTAAAGGAGAAACCTATATTTCATCTGTATATGGTTATCCCTCTTCTGAATTTAGAAGCATTCAGGGTAAGCAAAGAATTGGAGGACAACTCAATCATTATATTCAGGTCAATCAAATTGCTAGAGAGATTATTAAAAAGCAACCGAATAAAACCTGGAAAGAAGCCAAAGACGATGCTCAAGTTATTGCTGAAAACTTCTTTATAACAAAAGATAGACCTGTTGATAAAAAAGAAAACTACATCAAAAGATGTGTAGGAGTACCTGGAGACAAACTAGAAGTAAAACAAGGATTCTTATACATTAATGATGCGCTGGCGTTTAAACCTAGCTATCAGCAGTACAAATACAATTTTCAAATTAAACCCAACAAAGGGCTAAGATACATTGAAAATTTAATTGAAGAACATGACCTAAGAGCAACAGATTATAAGTTTATTACCTTCGATAATTACGGTAATGGAAGATATACAAATAAGCCTGGTTATCAAGGAATAATTACACTTACAGATGAACTATATGAATCCTTCTCTAAATTAGATTATTTTGATTTATTAGTGCCAGAGTTTATTCCAAAACCAGATTCATCAGATTTAAGAAGAATCATTGGTAATTTCCCTAATGAGCCTAATGGGCAAATAAATAGTAGAGATAATTTTGGACCAATTATAGTACCTAAAAAAGGAATAAGCGTACAACTAAATGCAGATAACTTTGCTATTTATGAGAGAGTAATTAGTATTTATGAAGAACATGATATAGACCTAATAGATGGCAGCATATACATTGACGGTAAAGCATGCAATGAATATACCTTTGAGTTAGATCACTACTTTATGATGGGAGACAATAGACACAATTCTGCAGACTCAAGAGTTTGGGGCTTTGTGCCAGAAAATCATATTGTAGGAAGACCTAGTCTAATATTAACTTCTATCAATGATAAATACGGTTTCTTCAACTTTTCAAAATGGCGTTGGGACAGAGTATTTAAGTTGGTAGATGAAAAAGAATAGATATATTAAACTTAAAATAAAAGAATGGGCCAAAGCAATTTTATATGCTTTGGCCATTTTATTTTTGGTTCAACAATTTATTTATAACAGATTACATATTACCCATTCACAAATGTCTCCAAATATTTCAAATGGAGACTATCTACTCATTAACAAATGGAATATCGGAACTAGATTACCGAATTCCCTTATTGGAACTAATTTTTCACTCCCCACTCTAAGGCTGCCATTTGGATCGGAAATTAATCGTTTTGATATTATTGCATTTAATAGCCCTATAGACTCAACACAACCCATTAATCAAAAACCAATATACATAAGTAGAATTATTGGCCTACCCGGCGATACTGTGCAAATACAAAATGGAAATATACTGGTTAATCAAACAATAATAAATGAACCGTTCGATACCAAGCACCCCTATATTATAAATTTTCATCCAGATGCCAATCCAGCACAAGTACTCAGATCTGTTGGGGAATATGAATTATACGGTCCTTATAAAAAGCATCAATATCGCGCTTACCTATCTGCTAGGCAGGTGCCGCTTATCAAAAACTCAAAGTGGGTTTCTAAGCTTGAATTAATTGATTGGAAAAAAGGGATTGAAGCCTACACTGCAATTAATTGTAAGCACTGTAATTGGAACTTAGATAACTTTGGCCCAATTGAAGTTTATAGGCAAGATCAAATCATAAACTTAAATTCAAAAATCTTAGAAATACATCCCAATCTGTTCTCCTCTTCTCGAAGGGAAAAAAAAGCAGATGTTTCCAATTTCAAAATAAATCAGGACTATTATTTTGTATTAGGAGATAATAGGCATAATGCTATAGATTCAAGGTATTTTGGTTTAGTACCCAAATCTCATATCATTGGAAGAATTAAAACGGTATTATTTAATTATGATAAAGCTAACCCTTATAAAAGCGTTAAATGGAATAGAACACTTAAATCCCTTAAGTAATAATCATTTTTGATTCATAAGCATCAATAACATTGATCATAAAATCTAACCATGCTTTACCACTGTGCTGTCCATAAAGGTGCAATATATTATCGTGCCGCTCTTGAAGCGAACCATTCGGAAATAACTGACTCTTTAGTTTTTTTACTTGATTAATTTTAGATTCATGTTTGTTTTTGAGCGTTTTATTAACCTTAGACTCAATATTTTGAAGTCCTTTTAGCGCTTTTGTTTTCTCTGCTTCAATGAGCCTAAGTGCATTAGGGTCTTTAGATTTAATATTAATGAGTAGGTGATCATAATATTCATCTACAAAGTCAGTATCAATATTAAATTTTTCAAACTCACTGTCTAATACTTTATCTATTAGCTCTGTGGTAGGCAAATAAATATCCTCAATATTTATAGCCCATTGATTTATTTTATCTACATGTTGTGGCCTCAAGAATGTAAAGCTGTTTCTAACTTTCAGGATTGGAAAGGGAATATTAAATTCCTCAAAGGTAGATTTTAACTCAAGCCAATAAGAAATTTCACCCGCACCACCTACATAAGATAAATTAGGCAATACATGCTCCTGATAAACTGTCCTCATCACTACATTAGGACTAAACATCCAAGGTTCTTCCTTGATGGATTTAATTAATTGATCCTTAGACCATGTTTTTTCAAGACCTATAGCCTGATAAATTTCACCATCATAATCTATTCTTGCTCTTACATTATTTTCATGAATGTAAAATAGATTAATAAATCTTGGATTTACTTGTACTTTATAATTGGAAAAATGGTTTAGACAGGTAGCTTTGATATTATTCCAAGCCACATTTTCCTTTACTTCTTGCTGCATAACAATGCTAAATGAAGCCTTTAAATCTTTATCATCACCATCCAATATAACTAGTCCATAATCCTCAAATAAATTATTCAAATAAAGCCTTACAGCATCTTTTAAAGTATTAGCTTGATGATAACACTTCTCAAAATCTATTAGAAGCTCTTTTCCTAATTCATCATTTTGAAATTTTTCTTGTAAGTTGTTAGCCATACTCTCAAGACCATTGGTTGGCATCCTGCCTACTGGCCAATTTTGATTATCGGCCGACCAAGTATAGGCTTGTCCAAATAAGTTAAAAGAAGCTATTTCTTCAAAGTCATGATCTTCACTGGCCATCCAAAAAACAGGCACCACAGTAATACCTTTGTTATCTTGAGCAACTTGCCTAGCGGTTTTAATGACTTCACAAATCTTATAAATAAGATAAAGCGGACCTGCGAAAATACTTAACTGGTGGCCAGTTGTAATAGTATAGGTATTATCTTGCTCTAGCGCATTAATATTGGCTTTTACACTACTAGAAATGTCTATGTTTTTATATTGTTGCCTTAAAGCATCAACTAAACCAGACCGCTTGGCACTAGAGAAATGCTCCTTTTTTGTACTAATCTGTTGGCTATAACCTTCCAGACTATTAGTATTAGATATCAATTGATTAACCTCATCATTCAAGAAATCTTGTATTAGATTGTTGAATAATCCTAGCTTTTGAAAATCGTATTTATTCAATGACATTATTAAAATACTTCAAACCTATTAAGAAGGTTTAATCTATAATTTTCCCATATAAATCAAACTCAGTGGCCTCTGTAATTTCTACCGTAGCAAAATCACCAATTCTAGCAAAATTATTCTCGGTAGGCACTAATACCTCATTGTCAACATCCGGTGAGTCAAATTCTGTTCTACCCACAAAATAACCACCCTCTACTTTATCAAAAAGTACTTTAAATGTTTTTCCAATTTTTTCTTGGTTTTTGTCATAGGAAATACCGGATTGAAGTTCCATTAGATGATTAGCACGCTCTTGTTTTTCTTGATGAGAAATAGAATCTGGCATAGCATAAGCATGCGTATTTTCCTCATGAGAATAAGTAAATACTCCCACTCTATCTAGTTGAGCTTCCTGTATAAAATCTACTAATTCTTGATAGTCATCTTGAGTTTCTCCAGGATAACCAACCATTAAGGTGGTTCGAATAGCAATACCTGGAACACGCTGCCTTAAATTATTAATGATTTTCCATGTAGTAGCTTTTGTGGTAGCCCTGCGCATAGATTTGAGCATATTATCAGAAATATGCTGCAATGGCATATCGATATACTTACAAAGCTTTGGATTCTCATTCATGATATCAAATACCTCTTCTGGAAACTTCGCAGGATAGGCATAATGTAATCTAATCCATTCTATACCTTCTACTTCAGATAAGGCATTAATTAAATCCGCTAATCTTCTTTGCTTATATAAATCTTGCCCATAATAGTTCAGCTCTTGAGCAATTAGCATAATTTCTTTTACACCATTTGCCGCTAATGACTCGGCTTCTTTAACTAAATCTTCAATAGGTTTAGATACGTGCTTACCTCTCATGAGTGGAATAGCACAAAATGAACATTGTTTATCACAACCTTCAGCAATTTTTAAATATGCATAGTGAGAAGGGGTGCCAAGCAAACGCTCTCCTACTAGTTCATGTTTGTAATCAGCATTGAGCGTCTTTAAAAGGTTGGGAACATCTCTTGTACCAAAAAAAGCGTCTACTTCAGGTATCTCTTTTACTAAATCGTCTTTATATCTTTGAGAGAGACAACCTGTAACATATACTTTTTCAATAAGTCCTTCCTTTTTAGCTTCTACAGCATCCAAGATAGTATTTACAGACTCCTCCTTAGCATTTGCAATAAACCCACAAGTATTAATAATAACAATCTCTCGATCGGCTTCTTGTGACTCATGTGCTACATCGAAGTTATTAGCCTTTAATTGATTGCCTATAACCTCAGAATCTACAAGGTTTTTAGAACAACCCAAGGTGATTACATTCACCTTATTTTTTTTCATTGTTTTAGTCTTCATTACACACCTTTAAATAATGAGTCTACAAATTCTTCTCTATCAAATATCTGTAAATCTTCTACACGCTCTCCTACTCCTGCATATTTAATAGGAATATCAAACTGATCTGAAATACCAATTACAACACCCCCTTTAGCAGTACCATCTAATTTGGTTAAGGCCAAAGATTGTACATCCGTTACAGCTGTAAATTCTTTTGCCTGTAATAATGCATTTTGCCCAGTTGAGGCATCCAATACTAACATCACATCATGGGGTGCATCAGGAATAAGCTTTTGCATTACTCTTTTAACTTTACCAAGCTCTTCCATCAAACCTTTTTTATTATGCAGCCTACCTGCTGTATCAATAAAAACAATATCTGCATTTTGAGAAATTGCAGATTCAATGGTATCAAAAGCAACAGCTGCTGGGTCTGAGCCCATTTTTTGGGTAACAATAGGAACATCGACGCGCTTGGCCCAAACCTCTAACTGCTCAATTGCTGCAGCTCTAAAAGTATCACCAGCACCTAACAATACCTTATAACCTTTATCCTTATATCTTTTGGCTAGTTTACCAATAGTGGTTGTTTTTCCTACACCATTAACACCAACTACCATTACCACATGCGGATAATCTTTTTTAGGAATTTCAAAGTCTTGTAAATAAGATTTATTATTTTCTTTCAATAAAGCGGAAATCTCCTGCTTTAGAATAGAATTTAACTCATCAGTACCAAAGTACTTTTCTCTTGAAACTCTAGCTTCAATTCGCTCTATT
>Ga0181568_10004300_pt1 | contig 12748 bp, 9 predicted proteins | sample 101ome_20_FD_133758 | JGI IMG/M metagenome (GOLD analysis project Ga0181568, IMG submission 133758) | Coastal salt marsh microbial communities from the Groves Creek Marsh, Skidaway Island, Georgia - 101404AT metaG (megahit assembly) | ecosystem: Environmental > Aquatic > Marine > Intertidal zone... | reverse complement strand
TCACGCCCGGCCTGTTCCATGAACTTGCCCATATACATCACCGCGACCTCGTCACACATATGCTGCACCACACCGAGGTCATGGCTGATGAACAGATAGGTCAGGTCGAATTGCTGCTGCAGCGATTTCAGCAGGTTCAAAATCTGCGCCTGCACGGCGACATCGAGCGCGGATACAGGTTCATCACAGATGATCAGCGACGGCCGCGTCGACAGCGCCCGGGCAATGCCGATGCGCTGGCGCTGGCCACCTGAGAATTGATGCGGAAACAGTGATTTCTGTTCGGGCCGGAGGCCGACAGCCTCGAACAGCTCGTCAATGACACGCTCCTGCTCGGCGCGGTTGGTGCGCCCGGCATGGAGCATCGGCTCGCGCACGATCTCGGCAGCGCGAAGCCGCGGATTAAGCGAGGAATAGGGGTCCTGGAAAATGATCTGGACGCGCTGGCGGGCGCGGCGCAGCGCGGCGGCATCAAGGGCGCCGAAATCCTCACCATCGAGATGGATCGTGCCGCCACTATGTGGCACGAGGCGGGCCGCCGCCATCGCCGCCGTCGTTTTTCCCGAACCTGATTCGCCGACAATGCCAAGTGTGGTGCCGCGCCGGATGGCAAAGCTGACATCATCAACCGCCAGCAGGCGCCGGCGTGCGCCGGATTTGTCACGACCTTTGAGCGGATAGGCGACGCTGAGATTCTCCACGGCGAGTGCGTGATCGGGGCCTTGTCCAGCCATCACGCGCCTCCCTCATGCGGGTGCCAGCACGCCACCGAATGTGCCTTGTGACCGGCCACCCCGGCAGGGGCGGGACGCTCGCCATGACACACCTCGCTGGCCCGCCCGCACCGCGGGGCGAACAGGCAGGCATCACGCCCGAAACTGGTGATCGGCGGCACAATACCTGCAATTTCGGGAAGGCGATCAAGACGCTTTGCGGCATCTGCGGAGATATGCGGCACGCAGGAGATCAGCCCGCGCGTATAGGGGTGCGCCGGCGCCCTGATGATGTCGGCGACGCGCCCTTCCTCGACCCGCCGTCCGGCATACATCACCAGCATCCGTTCCGCCATCTGGGCAACGGCGCCCATATCATGGGTGATCAGGATCATCGCCGTCTCAAGCTTTGCGCCGAGATCGCGAAGCAGCGCGAAGATCTCCGCCTGCACAGTGACGTCAAGCGCCGTGGTCGGCTCATCGGCGATCAGGATTTCAGGCTCGCAGGCCAGCGCGATGGCGATCATCACCCGCTGCCGCTGGCCACCCGACAGCTGATGCGGATAATCATCGACCCGCGCCGCCGCATTCGGGATGCGAACAGCCTCGAGAAGGTCGATGGCCCGCGCACGGGCGGTGCGCCTGTCGAGGCCGCGATGAAGCTGTAACACCTCGGCAATCTGGCGCCCGATGGTGAAGACCGGGTTCAGCGAGGTCATCGGTTCCTGGAAGATCATCGAAATCTCGTTGCCGCGAATCTGCCGCATCCGCGATTCGGACGCAGTGACCAGATCCTCGCCCTTAAAACCGATCATCCCGCCCGAGACCCGGCCCATCGCCGGCAACAGCCCCATCAGCGCCAGCGCCGTCATCGACTTGCCGCAGCCGGATTCGCCGACAAAGCTGATCCGCTCGCCACGTTCCAGCGTGAAGGACACATCATCAAGCACCGTCACCTGCCCGTCGCGGGTGGTGAAACGGACACCGAGATCACGAACCTCCAGAAGCGGGGTGGCCATCCTCACCTCCGCCGCAATTTCGGGTTCAGGGCGTCGTTCAGCCCATCGCCAATCAGCGATATCGACAGGACAGTCACGAAGATCGCCAGCCCCGGAATGGTCACGGTGAAACTGGCATCGAGGATATAGGTCCGGTTCGAGCCGATGATCTGGCCCCAGCTGACGACGTTCGGGTCGCTCAACCCGAGAAAGGCCAGCCCGGCCTCGAACAGGATCGCCGAGCCGACCATCAGTGCCGCCTGGACGATGATCGGCGGCAGCGCGTTGGGCAGGATCACGCGCGTCATGAGAACCATGTTCGAGGCGCCGGCGGCGCGTGACGCGGTGACATATTCAAGCTCGCGGATGCGCAGGAATTCGGCGCGCGTGATCCGCGCCACCGCCGTCCAGCTGACAATGCCGATGGCGATGGTCACCACGGTCAGCGATGCGCCGAACAGGGCCACGATGACCATCGAGAACAGCAGTGTCGGCAGCACCTGGAAGAATTCGGTGATCCGCATCAGAACCTCTTCGACGACGCCGCGATAGAATCCGGCAAGCGCGCCGAAACTGATGCCGATGAAGACGCTCATCAGGGCGGCAACGAGGCCGATCGTCAGGCTGACACGCCCGCCATTGAGCAGCCCGGAGAGCATGTCTCGCCCCAGATAATCGGTGCCGAGAATGAAACCGTCCGTACCGGGCGGCGTGAAGGGCGCCCAGACCATCTCGAACGGGTCGGTCGGATAGAGAATCGGCCCGAATACCGCCGCCAGCACAATCAGCATCAGAATGACCGAGGCCACGACCGCGGCGCGGTTGCCGACAAACATCTGCAACACCTCGCGGAACGGGTGCTGGGCGCGCGGCGCCTGCGGTTCAGGTTCGCTGAACTTCAGATCGCCCGCCATCAGCCGCCACCTCCCCTGATACGGGGGTCAATCAGCCGCAGCGCAAGGTCGGTCAGCAGATTGCCGACAATCACGACCAGCGCCGAGAAGAACAGGATGCCGAGGATGGTCGGTGTGTCGCGTGCGAGGATCGACTGCAGCGCCAGCGTTCCGAGGCCGGGCCAGCTGAACACCGTTTCGACAAGCACCGCACCGGACACGACAGCGGAGAATTGCAGGCCGGCAAGCGTCACCACCGGGCCAAGCGAGTTCTTCAGCGCGTGGCGATAGACCGTGTCGCGTTCCGACAGACCCTTGGCACGGGCGGTGCGGATATAGTCGGCGCCAAGCACCTCGAGCATGCTGGCCCGGGTTAGCCGGCTGTAGAGCGCGAGGAAGATCGAGGCCAGGGTGAGTGCCGGCAGGAAGAGATGATGCGCCACGCTGAGATATTGCCGCCATAGCGGCGCATCGATCAGCGCGACATCGATCATGCCGGCGACAGGAAACAGCGGCAGCAGCAGTGACAGGCCGATCAGCAGCATGATCCCGGTCCAGAAAACCGGCGCCGAATAGCCGAACAGCGCCAGCAGCGTGACGAAATGGCTGAGCAGCCCATGTGGCCGCCGCGCCGAGATCACGCCGAGAACGACGCCGATAACCAGCGCGAAAATCTGTGCCGTGAAGACAAGCAGCAGGGTCGCCGGCAGGCGCTCGGCGATCAGGCTGGTGACCGGCGTGTTGAAAAAGAAGCTGTAGCCGAAATCCAGCCTGACAACATTGCCAAGATAAATCCCGAGCTGCACCGGAAAGGGCTTGTCGAGACCGTAATCGGCGCGAATCTGCGCCATCACCTCTTCGGTGGCACCGCCCATGTCACCGGCAATGGTGTCGGCGATATCGCCGGGGGCAATGTGGATCAGCGTGAAATTGAGAATGACAACGGCGAGCAACAGCGCCAGCGCGTAGCCTGCCCTCACGGCCATTTGTCTGAGTAGTGTCACCGCAGTATCTGCTCGCGGAAGGGAATGGATCAAGATATGCCCCGCGCCGCCGGAACGGCGCGGGATCGGATGATGCGGGCTATTTCAGATAGACCCGGTCAAGCGGCGACACCGTTGCCCAGATTCCGACCGGCGGATTGCCGACCTTGTCCGAGTAGATGGTGTGATAGGGAAGCGCATAGGTGTGATAGACCGGCACATCCTCGGCGATGATCTTCTGGAACTCCGAATAGAGTGCCTTGCGCCTCGCCGGGTCGGTTTCGCTGCCGGCCATTTCCATCAGCTCGTCGACACGGGGGTTGGCATAGCTCTGCGTGTTCGACCAGATCACACCCTTCTTGATGTTGCTTGACGCATAGGTCCGATGAACACCGATCACCGGGTCACCCCAGTTGAAGACGACATCCCAGGTCATTTCGAAATCATGACCGCCAACCCGCTTCGCCCAGGTCGGGAAGTCGGGCGAGGAGCGGATTTCGACATCGATTCCGACCTTCTTCAGCTGCGGCTTGATATATTCGGCCTGCGCCTTGATGCCGGCCCAGCCATAATCGACCGTCAGCTTGAAACGGGTGCCGTCGGCACCGCGCGGATAGCCGGCCTCGTCGAGAAGGGCGTTTGCCTTGTCAAGATCGAGGTCATAGGTCTCGACATTCGGCTCATAGAAGGGCGAGCCGGGATGGATGCCGGTCAGTGCCGGTGTCGAGGTGCCGAGCATGATCGCCTTGTTCACGAAATCGCGGTCAACCGCATAGGCAATGGCCTGCCGGACCTTCTTGTTGCCGGTCGGCCCGTCAGCCGCGGTGTTGAAGGCAAGCCAGGCAATCGGGCCGATCGCGGCATAGGCGACGCCTTCGCTTGTCGCTGTCACGCCACTGGCCTTCTTCAGGCGATTGATGTCACGCGGGTTCTGCTCGAATCCGCTGAGATGCGCCTCGCCATTCTCCAGCGCGATGGTCCGCGCCGCGCCATCCTTGATGATCCGCATCACGACCTTGTCGAGATAGGGACGGCCATCGATGAAGAAATCATCATTCCGCTCGAGGATGATGTGCTGGTCACGCTTGAACTCGACAAGCTTGAACGGCCCCGAACCGACAACATTCTCCGCATTGGCGGGATGCGTCTTCGGGTCCTGGCCATCTCCATAGACATGCTCGGGGATGATCGGCAGAAGCTGCGAGGACATCGCCAGCAACAATGCCGGATGCGGCTTGCTGAGCTTGATCACGGCGGTGTGGTCATCCGGGGTCTCGACGCTGTCGACTGGCGCGAACATCGTCTTGAAGGGATGGTTTTCCTGCACCGTCCTGATGGAAAAGGCGACGTCCGATGATTTGATCGGCGTGCCGTCATGGAAGGTCGCGCCCTTCACAAGGTTCAGCGTCACTGTCAGCCCGTCAGCGGAGGTGCTCCAGCTCTCCGCCAGATAGGGCTGCGGCGTCCAGTCCTCGTCATAGCGCAATGGCGCCGCGAACAGCTGGTTTCCGGGCTCGCCGGTGGCGATTCCCGATTGCACGGCAGGGTTCAGGTGCCGGGGTGTGTTCTGTACGGCCCAGATCAAGGTGCCGCCACGTTTGGCGCCGTCATCGGCAAGTGCGGCTCCGGCCTGAAGGGCCACCGCCATCGCCAATGCTGACGACGCTGCGACAAATCTCTTCATCATCGCTCTTTTCCCCCAATTCTCTCGTTGTTCAGTTGGTATGCACGGTTAACCCTAGCGCGTGGCGCAGTGCGTTCAAGCGGAAACTGAATCCGCGCCCCGGTCCGAATCCGACCCTAGATACAGCGCCCGCCATCGACCTCCATCGCAACGCCGGTGATCATCGCGGCGTCATCCGAGCACAGGAACAGCGCCGCCGCGGCGATATCGGCAGGTTGCGAAAACCGCCCCAGCGGGATCGTCGACAGGAACCGGGCCCGCATCTCGGGCGTATCCTCGCCCATGAAACTTGCCAGCAAGGGTGTTTCACCCGCCACAGGATTGACCGCATTAACCCGGATGCCAAAGGGGGCCAGTTCGACAGCCATCGCTCTTGTGGCGGTGATCATCCAGCCTTTCGACGCATTGTACCAGCTGAGATTCGGGCGCGGCGACACGCCGGCGGTGGAGGCGATATTCAGAATGACGCCCCCGCCAGCCGCCTTCATCGCCGGCACGAACTGCCGCGCCGCAAGATAGACAGCCTTGTTGTTGACCGCCATCACCCGGTCGAACATGGCCTCCTCGACATCCTCCATCGGGCCGGCGACATGGGTGATTCCGGCATTGTTGACAAGGATATCGGGCGTCCCGAACGCCGCCCGCGCGGATGCCGCCATGGCGGCGACGGATGCGGCATCGGACACATCGACCGCGCAGGCGATGCCGTCAACGCTGTCCGCGACGGCACCCGCCGCGTCAGCATTGATATCCGCCACCATCACCCGCGCCCCCTCGGCGGCGAAGCGTGCGACGATTCCGGCCCCGAAACCGGACCCGCCGCCGGTCACAATGGCGGTCCTTCCAGCCAATATCCCGGTCATATCATCTCTCCTGATACCGTGCCCGTCATGACCGGCCTGTCTCGCCAAACAGCCTGGCGAGGCCCAGCGCCATCACCCGCGCCGAATCCATCATATCCGCGATACCGATCCATTCATCCGGCTGGTGCGCCAGTTCCAGGACTCCGGGGCCATAGGCGATGCAGTTGCCGAGCCTGCCGATCCGGTCGATATGCTTCTGGTCATAGGTGCCGGGCGAGACAACGAAATCGGGGTCGATCCCCATCACATCACGGATCGCCGCCCCAATGGTGGCTACCACGGGGGCGTCGCGGTCGGCCATCACCGGATGCACCTCGAACAGGTCCCGCACCTGATAGCTGAAGTCCGGCCGCAGGGCCGCCACCCGGTCCAGAAGCGCCGTTATCTCGGCCTTCACCGCGTCCAGATCCTCCTCGACCAGAAACCGCCGGTCGATGGTGATGACACAGCGGTCCGGAACGCAGGCCGATGGCAGGCCGGTATAGTCCACCTCCGGTTCGGCAAGGCCACCATGGATGCTGTTGACGTTGAGCGTTGGTTGCCGCGCGCCTTCGGGCACCACCGGCATGGCGGTGCGCCGCGCCGCGAGCGCCGGAAACAGGCTGTCCTCCATTTCCGCCAGCACCGCTGCCATATGGCGCACCGCGCAGTCGCCAAGAAACGGCATCGAGCCATGGGCGATCCGGCCCCGTGTCTCGATTTCGGCCCACCAGACGCCGCGATGGCCAAGGCAGATCCGGTCCTTGTTCAGCGGTTCAGGGATGATCACATGCTGGACCCGCGCCGGGTCGAAATATCCCTTCTCGGCAAGGCAGGCGACGCCGCCAAACCCGCCTGTTTCCTCGTCGGCGGTGCCAGAAATCTCGATCGCGCCACGATAGCCGGGACAGGCGGCGATAAAGGCCTCGGCGGCGATCATGGCGCTGGCAAGCCCCCCCTTCATATCGCAGGCGCCGCGGCCATAGATGCGGTCGCCCTCGACGCTGGCGGCGAAGGGATCGCGGGTCCACCCGTCGCCAACGGTGACGACATCGGTATGGCCGTTGAAATGCACGCATTCACCGCCACCACCGCCGCCGTCATGCCGGCAGATGACGTTCCAGCGCGGATAGCGGTCCGAATCGCCAAGGGCGCCCTCGGCCCGAATGAATTCGGCGCTGAAACCGCTTTTGGCAAGGCGGGCCGCCAGGTGATCGCAGATCTCGCGGTAATTCTCGCCAGGCGGGTTCAGGGTCGGGATTCGGATCAGATCGCGCGTCGTCTCGATCAGCGACTCGCGGCGCTGGTCGATCCCGGCCATCAAACGGTCCTGCAGGCATTCGGCCACGCGCGCCCTCCCCCGCCATGTGTCCTGCCGTCGACGCTATTGCGATGTCATGGCAAGGTCAAGCAAACCGCCGCAGGTGGCGCCGGACAGGGCTAGTCCAGAAAGCCCTTCCCGGCTGCCGCAAGCCGGTCGATCAAGGGTGACAGTTTCCAGATCACCGGGTCGGTTTTCTGCAATGCCGCAATCCGGTCGCGGATCATGCCGGTGCCCATGCTGTCAGCATGGCATAGCGGGCCGCCACGAAAACGCGGAAAGCCATATCCATGGACAAGGACAAGGTCGATATCCGCGGCCGCGCCGGCGATGCCCTCGTCAAGAATGCACGCCGCCTCATTGATCAGCGCCAGCAGCAATGTCTGCATCACCGCATCATCTGCCAGCGCCTGGCGGGTGATGCCATGGCGCGCCGACTCGGCGGCGACCAGCGGGGCCACATCGGGATTCAGGCCGACCGGCTTGCCATCCTCATATATATACCAGCCACGGCCGGCCTTGCGACCAAGCCAGCCAGCCTCGCAGACCTGATCCTGAACCTTGCTGTAACGCCTCTCGGGGTCGCGCGTCGCCTGTTGCCGCCGCCGGTTCGCCCAGGCGATATCGAGCCCTGACATGTCCTGCGTCTCATAGAGCCCCATGGCGTAGCCGAAGCCACGCATGACGCGGTCGATCTGCACCACCTCGGCCCCGTCAAGAAGCAGCAACTCCGCCGCCTCACGCACCCGTTGCAGCATCCTGTTGCCGACAAATCCGTCGCAGACGCCAACCTCCACCGGTATCTTGCGCAGGCGTTTCGCCAGCGCATAGCCGGAGGCGAGCGCGTGATCGGATGTCCGCGCACCGCGGACAATCTCCAGCAGTTTCATGATATGTGCCGGGCTGAAGAAATGCAGGCCGACAAGCCGCGACGGGTCGGCAAGGCAACCCGCCATCAGATCGATATCAAGATAGGAGGTGTTGCTGGCCAGCACCGCGTCCGGCGCCGCCCGGTCCAGTGCCGTCAGCACATTGCGTTTCACCTGCATGTCCTCGAACACCGCCTCGATCACCAGACCGGCAGTGTCAATGCCGTCATAGCCGGCCTGAAAGCGAATGGCGCCCTGTTCGGCCGCCGCCAGCCGGGCCTGCACCAGCCCACGCCTGACGGCCGCGTCATAAAGGCCGGCCATGCGTTGCCGTGCGGCGTCCAGCGCCGCGTCATCGCGCTCGATGAGCGTCACCGCGCTTCCCGCCCGCGCCAGCGCATGCGCGATGCCGGCACCCATCGTGCCGCCGCCGACAACGATGGTGCTGTCGAGCGGTGCCGGTGGCACCGCCTTCAGACGGGCCGGTGTCCGCGCCCCGCGTTCGGCGAAGAAGATGTGGCGAAGCGCACGGCATTCATCGCCGTCGCGCAGCCTCAGGAAAGTGGCGCGTTCCTCTGCCAGCGCGTCCTCGAATGCATGACTTGCGGCAAGACCGACCAGCCGCACGGCGTCCTCCGGGGCGCGCTGGCGCGGCATCCGGCGCCGCGCGCTGGCAAGTGCCGCCTCCACTGCCTCGGGGTCGGCTGCCGGTGCCGGCAGATGCGAGACGGGCGGCCGGCCGTCCATATCGACAAGTGGCATCGCCAGCGCCGCCGCCACCGGGTCATCATCCTGCTGGTCGATCAGCCCGATTTCCAGCGCCTCTTCGGCACGGACGCTGCGCCCCTCGGGGATCATCGAGAGCGCCGCCTTCATGCCGACAAGCCGCGGCAGGCGCTGCGTGCCGCCCGACCCCGGCACGACACCGAGGATTACCTCGGGAAGCCCAAGCTGCGCCGTCGGGGCGGCGATGCGCCAGCGGCAGGCAAGTGCCAGTTCAAGGCCGCCGCCAAGACAGGCGCCTTTGATGGCGGCGATGACCGGCACCGATGCCGACCCAAGCGCCGCCACAACCGCCGGCAGGTCGGGTTGAATCATGGGCAGGCCGAATTCACCGGCATCGGCGCCGGCGGCGAAGATATCGCCGGCCCCGGCAAGAATGATCCGCTCCACCCCGGCATCACCGGCGATGGCCGCCAGCGCCGCGATCAGCCCGGCGCGGATGTCGTGGTTGATGGCGTTGACCGGCGGCCGGTCAATCTCGATGACCGCCGACGCCCCGACCCGGTGATGTCTGATGCTGTTTGAATTGACCGACATGATATCCGTTGAAAGCTCGCATCACGGGGGTATATGACCGAAATTGCAGTTTTGGCGCCAGATGCTAGACTTTCATGAATGCAAGCCGAAGACGCCCGGTGCAAACCCGCCCGGGAGGCGATCATAGCGTTAAATGACCCGGTTGGAAATGACATGCTTGCCGATGAGATCAACAGGAAACTGACGGAAACCGATCACGGTACCGGGTGCGGCTCGCTGATGCGGCTGTACTGGCAACCGGTGGCGTTGACGGATGAACTTGCCGGCAACCGGCCGGTGGTGCCGGTCCGCATCTTCGGCGAGGATCTGGTGCTGTTTCGCAACGGGGATGGCGAGATCGGACTGATCGACCGTCACTGTCCGCACAGACAGGTCGATCTGTGCTACGGACGGCTTGAGGGAAGCGGACTGCGCTGTCCCTTCCATGGCTGGCTGTTCGCGCCTGACGGCACCTGCCTTGACCAGCCAGGCGAATTGCCGGCGAACAACCGCGTCCGCCATTTCGGACAGGCGAGCTATCCCTGCGTCGAGCGCAACGGGATGATTTTCGCCTATCTCGGGCCTGGCGACCCGCCACCATTGCCGGCCGTCGACTGCCTGCAGGCCCCAGACAGCCATGTGTTTGCCTTCAAGGGCTTTCTTGAGTGCAATTATCTGCAGGCTGTCGAGGTCGGGATCGATCCGGCGCATGCCTCGTTCCTGCATCGCTATCTTCAGGACGAAGACACGGATGATTCCTATGGCCGCCAGTTCCGTAGCGGCACTGGCGATGACGACATCCCGGTGACCTGGATCATGCGCAATTTCCCGGCCCCCACCATTGATGTGAAGCGCACCGATTTCGGGCTGCAGATCGAGGCCAGACGGCATCTCGACGATGCGCGCGACCATGTGCGGGTGACGAATCTTCTGTTCCCCAACGCCGTTGTCATTCCAATGAGTCAGACCATGGCGATCACGCAATGGCATGTACCGGTCGATGACCGCAATTGCTACTGGTATGCGCATTTCACCAGCTATGACGCGCCGGTGGACAAGGCGCGCATGCGCGAGCAGAGAATGGACCTGTACCAGCTTCCCGATTACCGGCCGCGGCTCGGCAGGTTCAACAGCTGGGGCTATGACCCGGCCGAACAGGAAAGCGAGACCTATACCGGCATGGGTATGGATATCAATGTCCATGACCAGTGGGCGGTCGAATCACCCGGCGCGATCACCAATCGAGCGAAGGAACATCTTGCCGGTACCGATGTCGCGATCAGCCGCTATCGGGCGATGCTGCTCCGTACCATGGAGATCGCCAGCGACCCGGCGCGCCATGACGAACTGCCCATCTACCGCGCCGATCAGGGGCGCGCGCTGGGACCGGAATGGCATGACAGCGTGATGCGCGCGGGGTGTCCGCGCGAGGACTGGCTTGCCGGCTATCAGCAATCCCGCGACGGGGCGGGCTGGTAGATCATGGTCGGTTTCGCCACACGGCACGGCATCCATGATGAGCCGGGGCGGCAGCGTATTGCAGAAATCATCCGGCGCATCGAGGCTGATGGCATCAGGACAGTGCGCATCGGTTTCGCCGACCAGCATGGTGTGATCCGCGGCAAGTCCTTTGCGGCCAACCAGGTCGAGACGCTGTTCGAGGACGGCATGACCGCGCCGTCAAGCCTTCTCTTGAAGGATCTCGCGCACCGCACCGTGCTGCCCGTCTGGAGCAATGAATCGACCGGCCTTGCCGGCATGGCCGGGATCGGCGACATCCTGCTGATCCCCGATCCGGAGCGGTTCCATATCCTGCCATGGCTTGAAAACACCGCCTGGATCCAGGCCGATATCTATCACAAGGATGGCACGGCATCGCCTCTCGACACGCGCGCGATCGCGAAACGCGCCAACGCGGCGCTTGCCGCGTCGGGATTGCATTTCCATGCTGGGCTGGAAATCGAGGCGCATGTCTACCGGCTGGAGGAGCGGGCGCTGACCCCGTCCGATATCGGTCAACCGGGCACGCCGCCCGATGTGTCGGTTCTGAACCGCGGATATCAGCTTTTGACCGAACATTATGCCGACACGCTGGACCCGGTACTGGCGCTCATTCAGGACACCTGCGGCTCACTCGACATTGCGGTCCGGTCACTTGAGGTCGAATTTGGCCCCAGCCAGATCGAATTCACCTGCGGCGCACGATCTGGCATTGGCGCGGCCGACGACATGGTGCTCTTGCGTTCAGCACTTCGTCAGGCGCTGGCACGCCGTGGCTATCATATCAGCTTCATGTGCAGGCCGGCGATCAGCGGCAGCTTTGCCAGCGGATGGCACCTTCACCAGTCGGTTGCGGACAGCGAAGGTGCGAACCTGTTCATGCCGGCGGAAGACGGCAGGATGACCAAAACCGCCTCAGGCTGGATTGCCGGACTGCTTCATCACGCGCCGGCCATCAGCCTGTTCGCGGCACCGACGATCACCGGTTACAAGCGCTATAGGGCGCACTCGCTGGCCCCGGAACGGATCAGCTGGAGCCATGACGGGCGCGGCGCCCTGATCCGCGCCCTGTGCACGCCCGGCGACGCCGCCAGCCGGGTCGAGAATCGCGGCGGGGAACCGGCGGCCAACCCCTATCTCTACCTTGCCAGCCAGATGTTTGCCGGTCTTGATGGCGTTGAGGCTGACCGCAGGCCACCGCCGGCCACCGCCGATGCCTATGATGGTACGCTGCCGCGCCTGCCATCCTCGCTTGACGAGGCGCTGGCGCTGGCACGCGAGAACGAATTCGTGCGGGCACGCTTCGGCGACATTTTCATGTCCTGTTACAGCGCCATCAAGCAGGCCGAGCTCGACAGCCATGCCGCCCATGTCAGCGACTGGGAGCATCGCGCCTATTTCGCAGCTTTCTAGCCTGCCGCCGTCCGGCGCGACGTCCGGTGGGCCGCTTCATCATGCCCCAGCCACGGTTTCACCAGCCTCAGAAGATCGGCAAGCGAGTCGTCTACATTCCGGCCGCTGGTATCAAGAGCGACGTCGGCGCGCGCGAAATGTGTCATACGTGCGGACAGCATCGTCTCGAGATGGCGTTCCGCCTCGGCATAGCCACGCATCGGCCGGTCGTCACCCTGGGCGCTGACCCGCGC
>Ga0181568_10004297_pt1 | contig 12752 bp, 14 predicted proteins | sample 101ome_20_FD_133758 | JGI IMG/M metagenome (GOLD analysis project Ga0181568, IMG submission 133758) | Coastal salt marsh microbial communities from the Groves Creek Marsh, Skidaway Island, Georgia - 101404AT metaG (megahit assembly) | ecosystem: Environmental > Aquatic > Marine > Intertidal... | reverse complement strand
GGAGATATGCTATTTACTAGTTTTATTGGTAATGGCGTTAATGGTACAAATACCATAACTGGTGGTACTGGCAAATATGCTGGAATATCAGGAAGTGGTCCTTGGAAATGTACAAATGTTGGTAAAGGAGGAGAAAATTTTTGTAATCAAAGTCTAACCTATCAATTACCTTAAATTTAATTATAAAGGGGTCAAACATGACCCCAATTTATTAAGGATGTTTGAAGTTATTTTGAAACAAAAAGGTGACAGTAGGTGACACTTTTTTAATGGTATGGTGAATTTCTACAGTAAATAAGTTTATTTTTGACTCAAAATCACGCAATCAACTTAATTCATTATGTGTCAGTTTGTGTCACTTTTTTGGATATTGAGGAATCGTCTGAAAGGTAGTAAAATATGGGGTTTTGGGAAATGTCTATTGAAATCCGACTGTTTTCAAGACCGCTGGTTTAAACCACTCACCCAACCTTCCATGTCAGTAAAATCAATGCTTTAGAGTTTTTGAAAAAAGAAAGTGCGTAAGTAGTGCGTAAGTCGATTTATCAAAAACAAGTATGATTTTAACAAAATCAGTAAAAATTATAAATTAATTTTTTAATTTCATAAGTCACCTAAAATACTCTTTGGTGTATCTCCTGCGTCTGCCCAAATTGCCTAACTAGAATAATACTGATACTTATCTTTTATGAATTGAAAAGTTTGTTCATTCATTATTAGATTGCCTAACAATCATATGCATTTTCGCAATTGATATTTTCGTGGTATTTTTTCCATCTAAGATGACTTTGTTCAATCATATCTGAAATTTCATTATGGTTTATGTACCTTAAAAAAACCATTTTTCCAGGTTTTTTATATGATAAGAACCAATCACGAATGATACTAATTACTTCAGGTTTATTAAAAAGTAGTTCATCAATTGAATTAATATTTTTGTAAATGCCACTTCTACTAGATGCGATTAATTTTATGTCACTTTCCTTTTTATCTTCAAAATATATTCCTCCAATAATTTTTGTTTCAACAACACTACCTCTAGGTTTACTTTCATCAAGATCAATTACGTCAAGTGGGTCACCATCACCACCAAGTGTTTGAGGAATAAATCCATAATTTCCTGGATAACCAAGAAACTTTACAATTCTTTTTTTTCCATTTTTTTCTTCCCATTCAAGCAAACCTGAATTCTTATTAACCTCCCATTTTTGTTTGGTACCTGCTGGAATTTCAATAAAAAAATTATAATGTCCATTATTCAATTTATAAGGAATTTCATTAATTGGATTCGCATAAGCGAAATTAATTAGAGTTATGCAAACTATAAAAATTTTAATCATTATCTTTGTATATTTGAAAATAAATTTTAATAATAAAAATTAACTATTACAAATAAATTAACAAATAACAACAAATAACTCTCATTCTAGGCACTCCTACACAATGTTACACACATTTATTCCCTCTTTGTTTACCCGAAAGTGCGCAAGAGTGCGTAAGTTTTTTGATTATTGAGGAATCGTCTGAAAGGTAGTAAAATATAGGGTTTATGGAAATGTCTATTGAAACCCGACTGTTTTCAAAACCGCTGGTTTAAACCACTCACCCAACCTTCCATATAGTAAAATCAGTACTTTTAAGCGTTTTTGAAAAATCTTATGTGTAATTTATGTGTGAGTCTATTTATCATAAACAAGTGTAATTTTAACAAAAAATAATCACTTTTGATAATTTTTATACATTATGTAATTTATTATTTCAATTTTAAAAAAAAGTTCAATATTTATTTGACTAATTGGTAATTTACGATTAAGTTGAAGTTTTAACAGGAAGTTTTTTTATGTCTAAGTTTATCACGTTATTTTTAAGTTTAATTTTTAGCTCTTTTCTTTTTGCTGATGGCCATGGTATGCCTAAATCAGGCACTTTTAGTTTTCATACAGGTTGGAAATGTGACTTTAATATGAAAACACTAGGTGAAAACCATATACAAGGATTTGGTTCCTGTTCGGGCGTTACTTTTAATGATGAAGGCAAGGGCGCTCTCCATAATGGCGGTGGTAATTGTTATGCAACTTTTGAACTGAAAGATAATGTTGGTTATAACTCTGGTATTTGTAATTGGAGTGATCAGTCTGGTGATATGCTTTACACAAGTTTTACAGGTAATGGGGTAGAGGGTACAAATACAATTACTGGTGGTACAGGCAAATATGCTGGAATTTCTGGTTCAGGACCTTGGAAATGTGCAGATGTTGGTAAGGGAGGAGAAAATTTTTGTAATCAAAGTTTAACTTATCAATTACCTTAAAAATTAAGAATTATAGGGGTCAAACATGACCCCTATCTATTCAAAATCTTTTTTATTTCAAAGTTTAGAATTTGTAAGTTTGTGTCTTTATTTTTAAAATGTAGAAAACGTAATGAAAACTTTATTCATTAATGCAAGTTCGAATCAATTACTCTTCGTCATAACAAAAGAAAGTGCTTGCTGTACTAACAACACATATATAAAGTTTGTTTTTAAACCTTAATGCAATATTGTGTCTATTATAAGCATCTAATCCAGAACTGATTACTTCACCTTCTAGTAGTATTTTTTTTGATTCAGAAACTGATAGATCTTTTGTATAACCAACTAAATAATAATTTAACCCAAATATAATAGTAACAATGGTTATCAGTTTCTTAAAAGTTGTCATTTTGATTTCGCTCTCCTTAAATGTAACTGAACTTCAAGTCTTGTCAATCGTCGCAACTCTTCTATATTATCCTCTTTTAATTCAAATTTACGATTCATTCTCCGACAACTGTATATTTCATAGAAATCATTTTCTTTAATAGATGTAGTATGAGTTGCATTTAAAACTTCCCTATCAATAATAAAAATGTACTTATCTTTATTTTTAAAAGTGAATAGATCAAGATAATGAGTAGTATGTGCGTAAAAGCCTCGAGTTGCAACAACGTCATCATCTTGAACAAAGTACAATTCATATTCAGAGTTATCTATAAAAACCAAACCAACTGTATCTTTTTCTATTCTGTCATAACAAACAATTCCTTCTCCACTAGCATCAGCAAATAATTGTGATGAAAAGATTATTAGAAATATGAGTAATAGTTTTATCAATTATAATTTGTTGTTTTGTAAAATTTGAACTAAATTTTTTTTTAATTGACTGATAAGTTTTTCTTTTGACTCAATGATAGTACATTGACTTCCCCCAGAGAGCCTTAAATCTTTTCTATATAAAAATCTATATGAACTTGATATGTTTTTTGGATCAAATCGAATGATGTCTGTACCTGATAGTTCATATTCTATTTTTCTATCAACCATAGATTGATCGTAAAACCTATACGAAATAACAAATTTTTCATCGAGAAAATGTATGCCTCTATACTGATTTTTACTATCTTTACAAAATAGAGATTTTCCAACAACACTATTTGCAAATAATTGTGATGAAAAGATTATTAAAAATATAAATAGTAGATGTTTTAATCGTCTAATAATATGCATTTTCGCAATTGACAGTTTCGTAGTAATTTTTCCAATTAAGATGATATTGTTCAATTATATCGGAAATTTCATTATGATTTATATACCTTAAAATAAGTATTTTTCCAGGTTTTTATATGACACTAACCATACAAGAGTGATATTAATTACTTTAGGAAAAAGCTGATAAAACTAGCTTAAATCAACAAAAATAGTCTTAAGAATACTTCGAAATTTTTTACCAATTTTTTTTGGAGTATAATATTTTCTATCTACATAAACATGAACAATATGACCACTCGCTATGATATTGTTTTTTTTAAAGAGACCCAATATATATGTAACGCTTGTATTGCCAATTTTAGTTGCTGAAAACCCAACTTTAAGGGTACAAGGAAAACAAACTGGCTCGTAAAAGTTACATTTATTTTCAACGACCAAATCTAGAATATCTCCTTTACTAAGATCTATAATTTTTTTTTTAATTAAGAAATTATTTAAAGCGGAATCAAAATAAGAATAAAAATGTAGAAAGTTAACATGTTGATTAACATCTAAATCAGACAATCTTGAATCAATATCAACAATAACTTTGAATTTTTTTTTTGTTACTTTATTCATGAATGAAAATAAAAGTTAAATATTTTGTATTTAATTTAGTTCTTATTTGATTTTTTATGTCGATATCGTTGAGATAATAAATAATTATATTATTATTTATCGTTAATAAATTAATTAATAGATTTTTCTTTCTTTATAATGTTCTCAATGTATTCTTGTAATTTAAGTGATGTGAAATCAATGCCATCCATATCTTTAGCACTACATTGATAATCAATGTTCATGATTCTTGCTGTTAAATCTTTTCTGTTCAATTTTCCAGAAAATTTTGTTCTTTCAACAAAGTTAGGGATAAAATGAATTGTTAGTCCGTCAATCTCATAATTATGCATTTCTTCTTTAAGAGAATTTTCAGGATAAGTCCAAACATTAATTCTTTTTTTGTCATGAATATGAATGGCTATATATTTTTCATATCTATCAGTATTAGATATTTTCGAGCAAAATAAACCTTTACCAACAATTGAATTGGCAACACTAATCTGAGAAAGTAAAAGAGTAACAAGTATAACTATAATCTTTCGCATAGAAGCCTAATTGTACAACAAATTATTTTCAATAAATAATTAAAATATAAATTTTGCTAATAAGTTAATATTAATTTTTGTAATCATCGAAATTCTAATTATTTTTTTTACTTTTCCAAGTGCCACCATATTTGTAGTTTGTACCATATTTTTTTTTTACGCATTCCAAACAAGATTTACACAAAAAATACCAACTTAAACAATCGTTAAATTTACAACGATAAAGCACCATTTGTTCTTTTTTGCAAATGTGGCAGTTTTTGTGTCTAGTTCTCATAAATCAACAAAAATAATTAACAATATACTAAAATATAGTTCAAAAAAATTGATTTTAATTTATAAAAAATTGTGTAAATTTATGCGATGGAAACAATCAAACTAAACGATTTTTATGTTAAAATTTTACTAACTATAACTTATGAGGATAAAGATGCAACCAAATGTGATAATTGCAAATTCACGTAAACTTGACGATTCGTCACTTAAAGTTTTAAAAAGTACCTATCTATTATTAGCAGCAACAATGATTCCAACTTTTTTTGGGTCAATCTTAGGAATTTATAATAGTGGTTTTATTATGAAAAGCCCTATAATGTCATCATTGTTAATGCTTGGCGCAGTAATAGGATTACAGTTTGCCATTCAAAAAAATAGAAATAGTGGACTGGGTATCATACTTTTACTCTTGATGACCTTTATATTGGGATGGTGGTTAGGTCCAATGCTTAATGTTGCCCTTTCGCTTAGAAATGGAGCATCATTAATTAGTTTGGCTGCGATTGGTACTGGTTCGATTCTCGCTGCTATGAGTTTCATTGCTATAACTACCAAAAGAGATTTCAGTTTTATGGGTAAATTTTTATTTGTGGGAATGATGGTTCTGCTTGTAATGATGATTGCTAATATGTTCTTGCAGCTTCCTGCATTAAGTCTTACTCTTTCTGCACTTGTAGTGATAGTTTTTTCATTGTTTTTGTTACATGATGTAAGTCGAATTATCAACGGTGGAGAAACAAATTATATAATCGCTGCAACTGGAGTTTACATGAGCTTATTCAATATTTTCGTAAACCTTTTGCACTTGCTTATAGCTTTTGCTGGAAATAGAGAATAATTTATAATTTTTAATGTGAGCCAGATTTTTATCTGGCTTACTTTTCATCCAGATATTTCAAGTATTTATTCACACCCTCTTCAATACTGTAGAATTTACTATCATATCCTAAAGATTTTATATTTTCGTTACTAGACTTAGTAAATGGTTGATATCTATTTTTTAAATCAGCTGGAAACTCTATATAACTTTTGTAATCATCATGTTTAAGATTGAAATCATTCTTATTTTTTTTGAAATGATCAATTATAGTGTCAGCAATTTTATTATAAGAATTTGCTTCAGAAGTCCCACAGTTAAATATTCCACTATGTTGATTATTTTTAAAAAACCATAGGTTCATATCTACAACATTATCAACATGGATAAAGTCCCTCTTATGTTCTCCATTTTTTAGACCATGTGAACCTTCAAAAATATTTATCCTCTTATTTTTTTTTAATTGATTATAAAAATGAAAAATAACAGATGCCATTCTGGCTTTATGTTCTTCATATGGCCCGTAGACATTAAAGTATCTCAGTCCAACAATTTGTGACCTAAAAGAGGTAATATTCTTGTTTCTAATATATTCATCAAAAAGTAACTTTGAATATGCATAGTAATTCAAGGCCTTTTCATTTTTAGATTCAACAAAATTCTGGGCGTCTCCATAAACTGATGCAGAAGATGCATACACCATAGGTATGGAATTTTTTAAACAAAGGTCTGCTAGCAATTTCGAAAATGTAAAATTATTTTGCATGATATAGTTACCATCTTCACAAGTTGTATCAGAACATGCACCCTGATGAAAAATATAATTGTAATCAAAAGTAGATGTATTAGTATTTTTTAAAATAGAAAAAAATTCTTTTTTGTCTATAAAATTTGATATCTTGATTTGAGAAGCATTAATTAGTTTTAGGGAATTATTCAAAGAATCAATACAAGTTATATCTGAGAAACCCATTTGATTTAGCCTTTTAATCAAGTTAGTTCCAATGAATCCAAACCCACCAGTTACAAGAATTTTCATAAAAAATTTCTCATCTTTTTAATATCATTTTTTTTAATTATTGAAGTTCCATGCTTACCAACTACAATTCCTGCAGTCATATTACTAAATTTGACAGCATCTACAATGCTGATAGATTTAGCGAGACAAAAAGCCAAGGAAGCAATTACAGTGTCACCAGCACCGCTCACATCATAAACCTCATCAGCATTAGCTTTAATCAGAGTTTTTTTATTATGATTTAACAGCATCATGCCATTTTCACCTAAGGTAACAAGTAAATATTTAAGTTTTAATTTTTTTACACACTCGAACCCTAACTCTATAGCCTTATCATCAAAACTTCTAGCATTAATATAATTTAAAAACTCCTTTTTATTAGGTGTCAAAATAAAAGAATTTGAATAACATAAAAAATCTTTTTTCTTGGGATCAACCAAAATATTTTTTTTATGATTTTTGACCAAAAACTCAATCATCAACTTAATATAAGAAAGTGAACCTTTGTTGTAATCAGAAAAAACAAATAAATCAAACTCATGAAAAATTTTCTTAAGTTTATTTAAAATCAATCTTGAATAAGCTGAGGTTTCAGTGTCGAAATCAACTCTTGTGACTTGCTGATTGGAGGAAATAATTCTTAACTTTGTAGTAATTTTTAAATTTTTAGATTTAATAGTTATGTGCTTAATATGATTAGAGTCAATTAATTCATTAAAGATCTTTGTTTTTTTATCATGTCCGATTAGTGAAAGTAAAGTAACATTACCTCCAAGCGAGCTAATATTTGCTGCAACATTTGCAGCTCCGCCAAGTCTCAATTCTTTATTGTCAAAGTTTACTATTGGCACTGGAGCTTCTGGAGAAATTCTATTCGAATTACCATACCAATATTCGTCCAACATTACATCGCCAACTACCAAAATCTTATTTGTCATAAAAAAAATTTTCTAAATCAGCGTTTATCATTTGTAAAACATTCAGTGGGTCTTGAGATCTTGTTATTGATCTACCAATAACTAAATAATCAGAACCTAAATTCCTAGCATCGGTATGATTATAAACTCTTTTTTGATCATTTTTATCTTTGTTTAAACGAATACCGGGTGTCACGGTTAAAAAAGTAGGATTTATTTTTTTTATTACTGGACATTCATTTGGTGAGCATACAACACCGTCGAGGCCACATTTATAAACCAATTGTCCAAGAAGCTTGACTTGATCTTGAATATTATTATTTACCCCAATAGACATGAGATTTTCCCTGTCAAAACTAGTTAATACAGTAACAGCTATTAAGTTGGTGTTATATTTTTTTTTGTCTACTGCTTCCCTAGCAGCGGTTAACATTTCTAACCCACCTGCAGCATGGACATTCAGCATCCAAACACCTAATTCACAAGAGGCCTTAACTGCAGAATAAACTGTATTAGGGATATCATGAAATTTTAAATCTAAAAAAATATCAAAGTTTTTTGATTTTAGAAATTCAACTACTTTTGGGCCAAACTTTGTGAATAATTCCTTACCAACTTTTAATCTACATAGTTTTGGATCAAGGATAGACACAAAGGATACGAGTTCATTAAAATCAGAAAAATCTAAAGCAATAATTACATCACTTTGATTTTTCATAAAAATGACTCCCAAGATTTGCAACTGATACACTGCCAATAAATATTTGATGAATTGTAACCACAAACACCGCATTTATATTTTTTTTCAAAACCCCCAATCAATTTGTTTTTATGACAATTGTTTTCAAGGAATTTTAAAAACATTACATTATCAATCAAATCTATATTTTTCATAAAATAAAAAATTATTTCAATATCAATTTTTTCAATATTTTTGAGATGCTCAAAAATGTTATCTATTAATTCAATTTTATGATCTTTATTTTTTAATAAGTCAAAATTTTCAAAAATTGATTTTATTAATGTTAAGCTAGGTTGTTTTTGTAAGCTCTCCTTAAAAAAAGCATGTGAAAAATTACTAGGGCTTTCCGACAAAAAATTTGACAGTTCTTTAATCAGGGCATCAATATAGTTCTCATTATTAGAAATTAAATCAAACCAGGCTTCGGAAATCTTATTAATATCTTTTATTTCAATAAAATATTGGAATTTTAATATTTTGATCCTTGGAAAAAATCCAAATTTACCACTAATAATTTTCAAGTATTTATTGAATTTTTCAAATTCCTTATTTTTTAAATAAATTTCCGCAATTTCACAGTGGTAATTTCTGTAGATATTTTCGTAATCATTTTTTTCGTCAATGGCTATAACTTTTTCTGTATATTTCAGACAATCATCCCATGATTTGGTTTGTTCTGACAAGTGAATTAGAAGTTGTATCACTTGAATTTGAATTAGTTCTGAATTGATTTCCTCTAAAAGAATTTTAGATTTGTCTAATAAACCAGATTCAAAATAATCTTTAGCAAGTTCAAATTTTATTGAGTTTCTTTTTTCTCTAGTTAAATCAACTCTGTTGAGCAAGTTATTTCTAATAAAAATCGACTTTTCTATATTTCCACTATCTCTGTATAAATTTCCAAGTATATTTTGTAAGTCAACGGTAAATAAATCAGAGTCAATAACTTGCTCAAGCTCTTTTATAGCATCACTTTTTCTATTTTGAATTAGAGAATTAAAGCTATTTAAATATGCCTCTGGAATAAGTCTATTATCTGCTGAATTATTATTTTTTTCATACTTGGAACTATACCATCCAAAAATAAAGGCTATAGGAATTATGACTAACCACCATAATTCAAAATCAAATATTCCCATATTTTTTTGATTTAATTAACTATCAACTCTTTTTTTAAGTTCTTTCCCTGCACGGAAATATGGTACTTTTTTTGATGGCACAAAAACTGGTTCGCCAGATTTTGGATTTCTACCATTACGTGAATTCCTTTTTAAAGTTCCAAAACTTCCAAAACCTCTAATTTCAACTCTATCATTACCAGCTAATGTTTTCATTATTGTTTGAAGTAACAAATTGACACCAATTTCAGTTTCATTTTCAGTCAAAACTTTGTTTTTTTCAGCTAACTTAATAATAAACTCGGATTTTGTCATTGTGAATTAATTTGAATCATCTCCAGATTTACTGTCATCTAATCGTGCTTTTAACAGCGCACCAAGACTAGTTTTACCAATATTGGCATCCTCTTTAGAACTATCTTTGTTTAAATCAGACTTTACCTTTTCAAAATCTTTTTTCTCTCTTTGTTTAACAGAAAAGGATATGGTCCTACTTTTTTTATCAATAGAATTAATCATTCCATTGATTTCATCACCAATTTTAAATAATTCCGAAATATTCTTAATCTTTTGGTCCATTGATGATTCAGAGTTTTTCATATAGGCGTCCACTTCATCAGATAGCTTAATGGTTGCACCTTTATCATCTATATCCTTTACAGTTCCATTCAAGATTGTTCCTTTGGGATTTACGGAAATATATGACTCAAAGGGATCACTATTCATTTGTTTTAATCCAAGAGAAATTCTTTCTCTTTCAATATCGATTTGTAAAATAGCTGCTTTAATGTTGTCACCTTTTTTGTATGACTTAATTATCTCACTAGGATCATCTTCCCAAGTAACATCAGACATGTGGATCAAACCATCGATTCCACCCTCAAGTCCAACAAAAATACCAAAATCAGTTATCGAAGTAATTGGACCCTCAATGATGTCTGATTTTTTAAAACTTTCTGAAAACTTTTCCCATGGATTTGGATGACACTGTTTCATACCTAAACTAATTCTTCTTTTGTTAGAATCAATTTCTAATACGGCCACCTTGACTAAATCACCCAGCTGAACAACTTTTCTTGGATGAATGCTCTTATTTGTCCAATCCATTTCTGAAACATGCACAAGACCTTCTATACCTGGCTCAATTTCAACAAAAGCGCCATAGTCAGTAAGGTTTGTAACCACACCTTCAACTTTTGAAGATATTGGATACTTATCATTTAGGGTAGACCAAGGATCAGTTTCTAGTTGCTTGAGGCCGAGAGAAACTCTATTTTTTTCTTGATCATATTTAAGGATCATCGCGGTAATTTCATCACCAATGGTTAAAACCTCAGATGGATGTTTTATTCTTCTCCAAGCCAAATCGGTAATATGGAGCAATCCATCAATTCCACCTAAATCAACGAATGCGCCATAGTCAGTTATATTTTTTATAACTCCAGAAATAGATGAACCTTCTGTCAATGACTCAATTAATTTGGTTCTATCTTCACCGACTGTCAATTCGAGCACGGACTTTCTTGAAACAACAACATTATTTCTTTTTTTGTCAATTTTAATAACCTTTAATTCAAGTTCTTTACCTTCAAACTGACTTGTATCCTTGATTGGTTTAAGGTCAATTAAGGAACCTGGCAAAAATGCCCTAATGCCATTGATAAGAACTGTCAATCCACCCTTAACCCTTCCGTTAACAATGCCATTAATTATCTCTCCCTCTGCCATAGCTTTTTCAAGTCTGGTCCATGAAACCAATCTTTTAGCTTTATCTCTGGATAGTTTTGTTTCACCGTAACCATCTTCAACTGATTCGATAGCAACGCTTACAAAATCACCAACGTTGACTTCAAGATCTCCACGATCATTTTTAAATTCTTCAAGGGGTATGTAGCTTTCAGATTTTAAACCAGCATTTACAATAACGAAACTATGCTGAACAGAAACCACTTCAGCAGTAATTAGTTCACCAGGTCTCATTTCTTTTTTTGAGATGCTTTCTTCAAGCATTATTGCGAAACTTTGATTATCAGTTTCTTGAGCAGTATTTGTAGTATTTGACATTAAAAAAAAATAGTTAAAAAAATTAAAGTTTCAGTCAATAGACAATTCTAGAATATAAATTAAAGATATCGCTGACCACCATGTTCACGTTTTTATAAGACGAATCAATAACAATATGATCTGAAGATAATTTTAAAGGTGAATTTTTTCTCTTTTTATCAGCAGAATCTCTATCAATAAGCGCTTTTTTAACGTTCGTTATACTAACATTATTACCTTTTTTTATCAACTGCTTATGCCTTCTTTGTGCTCTGACATCATTATTAGCAGTCAAGAAAATTTTAAGACAAGAATTATCAAAAATTTTTGCCATATCTCTTCCTTCAAAAATTACACCTGGAAATGAAACTTGCTCTTTAAGAAATGCATTAATAATCTTTCGCACTACTGTAAATGAGGAATAGTATGAAGTCTTTAACGAATTTTCCTCTGATCTCAATTCTGTTTCAGAATGCGATTTAAGCAAAAACTCAAATAAACTTTTAAGATTTAATTCTTTATTTTTGTAATACAAATCCGGATTTTTTATTCTTTTCTTTAAAAAATATAGTGATAAAACTCTGTAAAAACGACCAGAGTCAATTTTAGTAAAACCTGTTTTTTTTGCGAGAAGCCCAGAAATAGTTCCTTTGCCAGATGCTGAAGGACCATCAATTGTTATGATAGGTGGTTGTGTAACTTTTTTCATTTTTTGAAAAAAATCTGGAAATGTTTTTACAACACAATTTGGATCCAATATAATAATTTTCTTAAGTAAAAAAGATAATAATGACAAGCACATAGCCATTCTATGGTCATTATAAGTATTAAATACTGGTTTTTTATTTAAAGTAACTAATGGATAAACAGTAAAATTATCTTTTTTAATTTCAGTTCTTGCACCTATTTTTTTTAATTCCGTATGCATTGCTTGAAGTCTATCGGTTTCCTTTAATCTCCAACTTCCAATATTTCTCAAAGTGCATTTTGATTTTGAAAATAGAGCTAAGATTGCAAGAGTCATTGCCACATCGGGAATATCACTAAGATCCAAATCAAAGCCTGGAACTTTTTTATGAGTCTCATTACTAATCATCAAGTATTCTTTTTTAAAGCTAAGAGTAAAGCCAAAATCTTTTAAAATTTGAAAAAAACGTAAATCCCCTTG
>Ga0181568_10004283_pt1 | contig 12779 bp, 10 predicted proteins | sample 101ome_20_FD_133758 | JGI IMG/M metagenome (GOLD analysis project Ga0181568, IMG submission 133758) | Coastal salt marsh microbial communities from the Groves Creek Marsh, Skidaway Island, Georgia - 101404AT metaG (megahit assembly) | ecosystem: Environmental > Aquatic > Marine > Intertidal... | reverse complement strand
GTCGCCGTCGACAGGGATGCCGAGGAGCCGAGCCGCGTGGCCCAAGGCAATGACCGATGCCTCAGTGACGGCACTGCCGTCTTCTCCATCGACGTCGACGGCAGAAAAGTCGACATCGCTAAGGTGCAGGATGGCAGCGACGACGGAAAATGAGGCGTCTCGCTCATCCTCGGGGATGCCGACGTCTGCCATTCGGCGGCGCGTCTCTGCGTATGACTTGGCGTTGTCAACCCCGGCTAGGACGGTTACCGAGCTCTGGGCGAAGAGCCGGTGAGTCGGCGCCCCCCCCGCAGCACTCGGAGAGGCGCGACGAATCGCCAGTCGGGCCCTCTCCTCGTCGTCCGCGCCGTCAGCCAGCTGGTAAAAGACATGATAGCCCCGCTCGCCCTCGGTGATACGGACGACGCGCGACCGCTCGAGAAGGTAGGTCCGGATCGCTGCGCCCGTTATGGCCCCGCCGCGGAACTCGACATCCATGAACTTGCCGAAGCGCGACGAGTTGTCGTTCCGCATCGTCCGCGCGTTACCGAATACTTCGAGTAGCGGGGAAGACGCAAGGACCTGGTTCTCGACGCCAGCTGCGGGCGGGGCCGCAACCCAGCCACCTGGTGACGCCGGCGGCGAGGCGCGCGGGTGCCGCCGGCTGGCCCTGGGCGACGCAGGCGCCCCCGCCGTCGTCGAGGCCGCGGCCCCGCCGATCCGCCGCGCAGCGAGGGCGAGGAACTGGAGCACGAGCTTCGATGTCTCTGTCTTGCCAGCGCCGCTCTCGCCGCTGATGAGGACAGACTGGGACCTGCCACTAGTCCGCATCCGCCGGTAGGCCGCATCAGCCACTGCGTATGCATGAGGCGCCCGCTGCTCGGGGTCCTCCTGCGCCGCGTCGTCCCCTCCGACGTCTCCATCGTTGTCTCCCCGGCGCGCAGGGGGAGACTCCTCCAGGTAAAGTTCGGCCATCTCAGGGCCATAGAGGTGGGGGAGGGGGCGAAATGGATTGACAGCAATGAGCACGCGGCCCGTGTATGTGTAGATCTCGTCCAGCTGGAACCGCACCCGGATGTTATGAAGCACATTCGCCTCATTCAAGAACGACAGGCGCGTCATGTCCTGGGAGAGAGGAATTGAGTTGGGGGAACACCGAGGTCAGCTCCGCTCGCTTCGCCACTGCAGCCCGCTCCGACATCCATCGTCCCCCCTTGCGCCGACCCGCCTCAACGTGGCCCTTGCTTTCGGGCTCGCGCAGGTGGACCTCGGCCGCGGGTAGAGTTCGGGTGTCAGCCCCGGGCGGGTCCTCGGGGCGCACGGTGGCCATCGGCGCATCCGAGGGTGACGCGGACGCGGCCGAGGTGGACGCGGCCCCCGCCTCGGCCACGGGCTCTGTGGTGGACAGGGCCTCGACGGTCCCCGCCGTCCACACTCCGTCCGAATTGGGGACCCACACGCGAGCTCCGATGTAAAGAGGCAGCGCTGCCATCGCGCTGTTCTCTCTGGAGTCGCTCCAAGAGCGAGTAAGGCACCGCTGCACTTCGACGAGTCTGGCGCCCTCTCTCGTCCCCTCCCAAGCAGCGGAACGGACTATCTTACGCACCACTTGGGCGTTCAGCGGGCGTACTTAATCGTCGACGACGTGATGATCTCTGTCTTTGGCCGAAACCGACTCGGAATACCCCCGTTTCAAAACGGGGGGTGCATGAGAAGAGCCGGGCCCCCTTTCGCCCCACCGTCGCGACCAGTCCTCGGCAAGTCGCCCTGCGGCCCCAGTTGAGATGGTGACGACGCGGTCCTCCCGAGGCGGCGCGTCGTCGTCCGAGACCGGGGCCCCAGCGTGGTCCCAAGCTCGTCGCAGGTCGGCTCAGCGCGAGGCCATCGCGGCAGCGCCCACGTCAAGGGGCACGCGACGCCGGGCCAACTCACCGCCCCCAGCCGCGACCCCGAAGACAAGGCAGACTAAGGCCAAGGCCAAGGTCGAGCCCGCTCGTCGTAAGCGCCCTGCCCCGCCGTCGTTGTCGGCCTCGACAGAGGCCGACGACGACGGCGATTGCACGACCCCAGCCCCGGTACCCGGACTCCAGAGTGCAGGCGGCTCACTCCTCTCCGCACTGTTCGCCATGTCCGTCGTCATCGTCGCGGCCGTCGTCGCCTGTCACCTACCGGCGATGGTTGTCCTGACGAAGACCATCTGGTCCGTCGGCGCACCGGCCCCGCGACCTTTCCCGGCATCCCCCGGGGCATGTGTCGCGGCCCTTTGGGATGCGATGGCCTCCCCTCCCCCTCACCTTCATCTGGCCGGCCTCTCGGAGCTCGGGGCGGAGCTCGGCCATCTCGCCCGCTCGCCCCGGCTCCCGAGTGACCCCCCCAAGGCCCTCGCCGGTCTCATCGCAACGTCTGACCCCAACGCCCGCGCCTCATCTGAGCATCTCGCCCGGCGCGCGCTGAGCGCCGCCCGCGCTGACGGGTGCCCGTCCGAGTGCGTCGTTGTGCTCGATGGCGCGGCAGACTTTCACCGGGACAGCCGGTTCGCAGGCGGTGTCCCTGGCGACGGGCCTGGCCTAGCCGATGCCGCCCAGCTCCTCGTCGTTGCCGCACTCGAACGGTGTGACTCTCACGTCGGCGTCGCCGTTCTCGCCCTCCGCGTCGACGCCGTGCACCGGGACGTTATCCTTGGGCCGCTGCACACGGCGAGTAACGGGCCACCGGGCACGCGGGCAGTGGCGCCATCGCTAGCGGGCCCAGCCCGACCCCCGACGTTCTCCACCATTTTGCAGCTGGTTTCCGAGTCTGGTTCCTTCCTTGACGCCCGAGGCATGCCCGTATATGCTGACCACGCCACTTTGCTGCTTACCGCCGACGTCCCGCGCGTTGCTGGCGTGGTGGACGAGCGGACGGCCCGGACCTGGCTCGCTGACGCCCTCGTCGCGGCCGGCGCCGGCGAAGGGAAGGACCGAGCCTTCACGCGGAGGATTGATGGGGCCGTGGTCCTCCTCGCGGACGTCGAATCGAACTTTGACTCGTCGGGCGAGTCGGGCGAGCGCCCTGTGACCGGAGATGGGCAACGTCGGGCACGCAACGAAAGAGGCCGGCACCCGGCCACGCCGCCTGCGCCGACAAACTGCCGAGAACCACCCCCTCCCACTTTTCGCTCCGCCGCAGACAGCCCGGAGCTGGCAAATTGATGTCAATTGATTTGGAGAACAAGTTATGTCCACAGACGGGTGCCGCTCGCTACAGCTGCCGCACACTGTCATCGCCTTGGCGGTGTCGTCTGACGGCGCCGTCGCCGTGGCGCTGGGTGATGGCAGAGTCGTCGTCACCGCACCCAACGCCGACGCCGGTCTGACGGAGATTGTCGGCCTGGCGGGGGTCCCCGTATCTTGCCTCGCCTTTGGCGGGCAGGGTGACGCTCACCTGGCTGCAGGCTCAGTAGGGGCGACCTACATCCTTCGGTTGCGAAGCGAGCTGACCTTGCCCAAGGACCCCATGCCGCCCCTGCGGCTGGCGAGCCCGTCGTCGCCGTCCTCGCTCGTCGCATCAATCGCCCTGGCCGGCGACTCGTCTGTCATCGCGGCGGCCTCGGGGTCATCTGTCGGTTTGTTTCGTGTCGCCGAGGCAATGCAGTCGCACGATCTTCGCCATGAGGGCGAGGTCGTCGACGTCGCCATCGTCGACGCCTCATTCGGTCGCCTTCTCGTGTCATGCTCCTCGACAGCGCGTGACTTCGCCGTGTGGTCGCTTCCTGGAGACGACGGCGACGACCCCGACCTCCTCCATCGCGGCGGGGTCCGGTCAGCCGCAGCACCGACCCGCCTGACGGTCCTGCACGGCGCCCGGCCCCAGCTTGCCATCGGCCTTGCGAACGGTGACCTTCACGTCTTCGCGCTGTCCTTCGCGTCTGACGGCTCGTTGATGCCCGAGGAAATCGTGCGACTGTCCATTGCGACTGTCGTCCACCGATGGCACGTGGCCCGCGGCATCGAGCCGCCTGAGGCTCCGTGCTCATCCGATGACGAGCCTCGTGGCGTCCTCGCCCTCGGATCCTCCGCATCGGCCTGGACCGACACCCTTGCCGTCGCCGTACCTGCCGGACTCGCTGTCTTTAACGCAGCCACACTTGACGTCGTCGCCTTTCACGGACGCCACGCCGGGCTTGCTGCCCTCATCGGGCACAAGGACGGGTTTCTCGTCGTCGCCTCCGCGCGGTGCGGCGCTTCCGAGGTGACGGTCGCTACCGTCAATCCGCTGACTACAGTGGATGACCACGACTCCGCTTCAGGTCCCTCAATGGTGCCGGATACAGCGCCACCGCCCAACTCAGCCCTGGCCCCACGGCGCCGGACAGCTCAAGTGCCGGGGCGGGGGGCAAGAGGCCAAGGGGGCGTCGACGCTCCCGTCACTTTCAGGCGCAATGTGTCTTCCAGCGGCTATGGCGTCGCGCAGCCAAAGATCACGATGGGACGACGTCCCCCACCCCCTCGCCAGGTGCCGACGCGGCGCTCCTCGGCAGTCGGTCCCGCCTCCGGTCCTGGCCTCTCTGCCCAGCCCTTTGACCGCACATCTTCTCCACCGTCGACGCTCTGGATCGACTACGACGCCTCGGGAGGCGCGGCCGGAGAGCCTGCGCAGCGAGTCTCGTGGTCCCCGACAGGCAGGCGAATCGCCGTGGCGTCGGGCCGGAACGTGCGTACACCTCTGCTTGCCGATGGCGAGCAGGGCCGACGGCGGGAAGTCGCCTTTCGCCACGACGCCATCGTTGCGTCTGTGTCATGGTCGCTCTGCGGCCGCCGCGTGCTGACGGCGGCTGGCCGCGAATGCGCGCTGTGGAACGCGGGTGATGCCGCCCCTCTCGTCTGCATCGCGAGGCCTTCCCCGCGACGTGGGACTGCGGCGGTTGGCAGATCAACGCCCGAATGGGCGGCAGCGCAGTTTTTCCAGCGCGATCGGCTCATCTTATCGGCAGCGGGCTCACGCCTGTGTCTATGGTCCCTTTCGCTCGATAAACTCACCGCCGACAGTGACATCGCTGCGGCGCAGGCGACCAACTCGGCCCGCCTGCTGCTCGACCACGCGCTCGAGGCCCAGGCGGCGACGGACGTCGTCGCTGCCAACTCCTACCTTTCACATCTCGCCCTAGTGGCGACGAGCGCCCGCACGGTCGAGGTCGTCGACCTTGCTAGGGGCGCCACAGTGCGCGTCTTCCGCGAGTCACACGAACGGCCTGTTGTGCGTCTCGCTCTGAATGATCCCCCCATCGGCACCGATCACGGGCAGCCGAGCGAGGCGCTTAATCTATTTGCGACCTCTGCCGCGGACGGCTGCGTTCGGCTTTGGGACGTGCGATCTTTGCGGGCTTTGCGTACGTTTCGGCAGCACGCTTCAGGGCGTGGTCCGGCCGGTGTCGCGTTCAGCCCTTGTCTCCGGTTCATCGCGTGCGGGTCGTCGGACCCTCACGCCGTTGTCTACGACATCCGTTCGGGAGGTGTCCTGGATCGACTGCGCACGGGAGAAGCACCTGCTTCGGACGTGTCGTGGCACCCGACGCGCCCGAGCGAGCTCGCAGTGGCGTCCCTGGATGGTCGCGTTCGGGTCTTTCGGCCTCTGTTGCCCGCCGGGGAAAGGGGCTCGAGAGGTGGGGGGCGGGGGGGGCAGCGGGCTGGGCCGAGCATGGACCGCATCGCGGATGCAATGTAAAGAAGATTTTTTCCAAGCGTTGTCATCATCATCTCTGCGCCAGCGACCGATCTTCGTCCTCCCCCCAGACAGCGTCGCGCGGTGGGTGCCCCTCTCCGAGAGGTGCAAGGTCGACAGCGGAGGAGGCGCGGGGCACCAACCCCGCTGGCTCGCCCACAGCGTGTCCTGGCGCGCGAGTCCAGGCCGGCACTTTTACGCCGGCCGCCCGGAGGCGAGCGCTTGCCGCTTCGGGCGAGTCGGCGAAGAGCTCGGGCATTACATGCGGCAGGTGCTCCACACTCGGCAAATGGAAGTCAGCGCCGCGGCACGGCTCGCGGTGACCGATGAGCACTGTCCTGATCCCGAAGGCGTGAGCGCCAGCGATGTTGCGCGGGCTGTCGTCCACGAAAAGGACCGTCGCGGGATCGCCCTGGACACCCGTCAGCTCCAACGCGATCCGAAATGCATCCTTCTGTGGCTTACAGCAAAGGGGGAAGAGCGGGGAACCGGGGCCCCGTACCGGTTTCGCCAGGCCTTCTTTCTCGGCGACGTGCATGACCGAATTAAAGTTGACGACGACGCCGTCGATGACTTTGTGGAGGCCGAGGCGCTCGAGGCACGACTGCGCGTGACAAGCGTCGGCATTGGTGAAGACGTGCTTCTTGGCTCGCGCCAAGCTCAAAAGACGCGCCAAATTGGGGTTGGGCTCGATCCAATCATCGTACGGGATGGTCGCGTGGACTTCCTGGTGCCAATCTGCGAGCGAGTGAGGAGGGATGGGCACATTCACGTTCTGGGGACGGGCGTAACGATGCTGGGGGCCACGACGGCCGATCGAACTCGCGGTCATAATCAATGTTGTGTCCCTCGGCGACGAGACCTGCGAGGGTGGTGCCGTGCTCAAGATAGAGACGCGTCCGCCGCTCGGGGACCTCTGCCGCCAAGCAGTTTAACTCTTTCATCATCTGCAATTTTTCAGGGGGTGGAGGGGACGGTCTCGTGCCATCGGAGTTCCCGCCTTGTGGCATTTGTTCTCCGACCAGTTGTGCGGGCAGACCCTATCGAGAATCACTGCGCACTCGCGTAGGCGTCAATGTTGTCTCTGACCCGCGCGGGCACACGCTCGTCGAGGTACAGCGTGTCGTCCAGGTCGAGCAGCAGGTGAGACGGGGCAGCGGCCGTCATCGCGGCTCTACGCCGCTACAGAGCCGGCACCCACAGGTTGAGGGCCGAGGAGGGGGGCGGGCCGCCTCAGGTCGAGTCACGCAGGTTTTTCGCTGGTTTGGATGTTGGGCAGTAGGCATCGTCGCACGGCACCTCGCGAGCTCGCGTTCTCGTTGGCGCCGGCTGGCAGAGGAGTTGACTGCACACATTCTAGCGTCTTTGCCCATCCGCGCGCGCGCCCGCGAGCGAACGGAGCGGCAGCTGCTGCAATCACTCTCCCCTACTTTACCGCGCGAGGCCCGCGACACCACCGCCCCCGCGGAACCGCGCTGCCGTCGCCATCGGGCGCGTCGTTGGGGACGCCGAGGGCCCGTGGCCTGCTGGGCCGCGCCCTCCCCGAGAAAGCCGCCGAGGCATGCGAGCTGCGGACAGCGCTGGCGAAGTTCGTGCGATCCCACTACGGTTCGAGCGTCACCGGCCTCGAGGACGACCTCGACTGTCTGGTCGCCCGCCGCGCTGCCGCTCTCAAGCCTGACGCGCCGCCGCTGGCCAAAGCCGAGGGCCTGAGGGTGTGGCTGACCACCCTGGCCGATCTCGAGACGCGCTTTCCCCTTAACGATCGGTCGGACGGCGTCATGGCTGAGTTCATGTGGAGCGATGCGTTCCGCCCCGGCCACCGCCAGCGCAGCGCGTCGAGCCACCTCGAGCGTGCGGCCTGTCTCTTCAACCTCGCCGCCGCCCTAAGCGCGCAGGGCGCCGAGGCCGACCGCTCGAATGCTGTCGGACTGGGCCGAGCGTCGCGGTGTTTTCAGGACGCGGCGGGTGTCCTGGCGCATCTCCGGTCTGACGTCGCCCCGCGTCTCGAGGGCGCCTCCTGTCCCGTTGACCTCTCCCCCGCATGCCTGGCCCTCCTGGAGCGGACCCTTCTGGCCGAAGCGCAAGAGTGCTGCTACGAGAGCGCGGTTGCCGGCGGCAAGAGTCCAGCGACGCTGGCGCGGCTCGCCCTGGCGTGCGGCGACACGTACGCCGAGGCCCACTGCGAATGGACGCCCGAGCTGGCCGCCCACCTTGACCGGTCGTGGGGCCTGTGCCCCGACGTGCTAGCCAACCTGCACCGTGGCCTGGCCGAGGCCCACGCCGCCGAGGTCCACCGGGCCCAAGACGCCAACGGGCCGGAGCTCGCCCGACTTCGCCGTGCTGCTGAGCTCCTCGGCCCTGCCGGTGCAGGTGCTGCAATTGGCCAGCTCCCCCCAGACGCCGGTGCGGATCTCCCGGCTGCCGTTGCGCGCGCCCTGGGCGACGTCGAAGTCCGCATCGCACGCGCGGAGAAGGAGAACCGCTCCGTTTATATGTGCCGGGTGCCAGCCCACACAACCCTGACTGCACTCGCGCCTGCCCTCCTAGTGCGACCGACGGGGCCCGAGTCCGTCCTCGCGACGGCCGATGCCGTCGAGCCCCTCTTTTCCAGCGTCGTCCCCGAGGACGTCGCGCGCGAGATCTCCCGCTTCGCTGGAGGGGTCGATGAGCTCGTGCGCGACCGCATCGGGGCCCTTGAGGACGCCACTGAGGGCGCCCAGCTCGCCATGGCCCTTGCCGGCCTCCCCGATGCCCTACTCGATCTCGAGCCCCGCGGGGCCGAGGCGCTGCCTGCCTCCCTCCGCTCCGAGCTCAAGCGTTTCGACGCCCTTGGGGGAGCCATCGCTCTGCGGTCGGCGACGGGTCAGATCGCGAGCATGAGCGACTTGGCGCGCCGCGAGCTCGACAAGCTCTCGTCTGTCCTCGACGCTGAGCAGCGAGATGATGACGAGCTCCGTACCCGCCTCGGGGTGCAATGGCGGCGCGCGCCCAGCGCAGAGCTAGCCGCGCCGCTCCGGGAGGACGTCTCCCGGCTTAGTGGGCGAGCGTGGGTCTCTTGCGGGTCCGGGCCGCTGCAGATCCCGACCAACTGTGCAACCGGCACCATCCCGGTCCCCGTCCCTATCCTCGTCCTTGTCCGTGCGTCAACTCCCTCCCCGTCCTCTCACACCCGCTCCTCCCCAGTCACCTGGCCACGGCGGCGGCAACCGACGCAGAGATCGCCGCCGCGGTGGACGTCGTGCTGCATGGGCCCCTGGCCGCTGCCCCTCCCACAGCCGACGCTGTGGCACGGGCTTTGCCGCGCCTCCTGGAGCCGAAAGAGCAGGTCTTGGGTGCCCTTCCTGCCGCTGCTGCGGCTGAGGCCTTACGAGACGCCCTTATCGCCGCCGAACGCCTCGCGACCCGGCGTGTGGCGCTGGAAGAGGGTCTTAGGGCGCAACGGGAGGTGGTGTTGTCGTCCTTCCCCACCAAGCTCGTAGCCGCCCGGACGACGGGCCGTGAAGCTCAGGGCCTCATCGATGCCGAGCTCGAGCGATTCGATCCAGTTGTTGCCGAGACCGAAGGCGTTATCAACGCCACGGCCGCCAGCTCCGAGGCCCTGCGCAACGCCTCCGTGGCCTACAAGGCGGCCTTTGCCCATGATGCCTGGCAGGTACAGCGGGCCGAGGCCCTCGAGGCCGCCGCTGCCGAGGCCGCCGCTGCCCTGGGGGGGTTCCGCGACCTCGAGGCGGGCATGCGCTTTTACGGCGAGCTGCAGGGGGAGAGCCAGCGCTTGGCGCAGCGCATTGCCTCTTTCCTCAGCGAGCGGAAGGGGGAGCGGGATGCGCTGCTGGCAGGGCTCGCGGGGGGGGGGTTGGGGGGCTTGGTGTTGGGGAATGAAGGGGGTGTACTGTCTCCCACCCCAACCTCACCTCCGTTCGTGCGGATTCGGGGGCAGGAGTCCCACCTCGTAAAAGAGCAGGTGGGTCGCCATGAGGAGTACAGGGAACCAAACGACCATGTACCGGAACATGTCGAGGAGCTGACCCCACACCTGGTTAACCTTCTCCCAGGGACGGTCTGCGATCAGGTGCGACATCTCGACCTTCTCGAGGCAGGTCGGGCACTCGTCGCGTTTGCCCACCATCGTCCATCCTCGAATGCACTGGTCGTGGAAGACATGGCTGCACGACAGCGTGATGACCCCCTCGGAAACCCCCCCCTGCCCCGTAAGGCCGCCAAGCCCCCCCTGCGCTGATGAGCCGTACGGGTTGTCCCCCCCCCCCAGGCCCTCCCCCAAGCGAGCGGCCCCAAGCCCACCTGCCATGCCCCCACCGCAGATGCCGCAGCGGTTGGAGCTGAAACCGAGACGCCCCTCACCGCGGCCGATGCGTCCCGAGCTCATGAGGTCGGTGGTGAGCTCGGCGCAGTCGCGCGTCAGGATGCCAAAGTACATCCCATAGAAGAAGAGGAGGAGCTGAACCTCGGGGGACACCACCATAGCCTCGAGCACACCCAGCCCGAGGAAATCCCCCACGACGAGGGAGACGCCGATGGTGGCAATGGGCGCTGTGATTCGGTGCGAAAGGAGAAACCAGCGGTAGACAAGGCGGGGCGTCGTGGGGGCGAGGGGGCGCTGGCTCGCCAGCTTGAGCGCGAGGCCCGTCACGAAACTCCATACCAGCCACACCAGAGGGAAGCGCCAGTAACCCGACTGCAGCGCCAAGTAGAGTGGGACCGTCCACAGGCCCGCAAGTGTCACCTGGGCGAAGCGCCGCGGGTGCTCGCGCTTGGCCCACACCACGCCCAGCTGCATCCCCACCATCAAAAAGATGACGACGTAAAAGAACAGCACCGCCTTCCACGACGCGGGCTCTGGCGTGGGGGGGTTGGGGGGAGGGGTCGGTCACTAGAACGGCGGGGCAGATGTTGCTGGTCTCGGGCGGCGCGACGGCCCTAGTCTCCGAAGTCCATATCGTGTTCCCGCTCACCATCGTCCCCGTCCGTGCCTTCAGAGAAGGAGTTCGGCGTCGAGCCACCACTGCGGGTCGATTAAAAGGAAGAATGATGCCGGGAACGTCGTCAATGGGGGTGTCGCCATAAGCCGCGGTCAACTCGTCTCCGGTGTCTCCGGCGTCGTATTACGCGGGACGCCCGACGGATCTTCCCATTCCCTGAGTCGCGAGTGTTCGGAACGCGAAAACGGGAAGGGCGGGACGGCGGGGGACGCGGAGCCGATGTGGAGAGCAGCGTGGAGTAGACGCTCGTCGGCGGCATGGGGAGACGTCGGGCTCTTGGCGCGCGCTGGGGACTCGCGAGACTCGCCCCGGGTCGGCCATAGCGGAAAACCCTGATCAGTCACCGGTTTGCGGCGGCAAGCGCCGGCGGGTGCAGTAAACGACGCGGCTCGGCTGTTAACTCAAGCCAGCGCTGCGAACGCTCAAGCGCAGCGGCGGTCGAGGTCAGGCCTCATGCATGTGGGCATCAGTTACATGCTGTGAAAAAACGGAGTGCCGATGGCACGATCCGCGAAGTGCGAGGCTTGCGGAGGTGTTGTTCCACCTATTGCCGGCGCGTCTCGTTCAAGGGTCGTTACCACAACGCTGCGCTGAACATCTTGCGGTGCTTCCGCGAGACTCGGCGCCCTACCGATCTGTCCCGCGACCCCGAGCAACCCGGACTGAGGAATCCGTTCTTCATTCTTCGGGGTGACTCCGCAAGCGGGACCAGTGGACGTGCAACGTCTATGCTGCACTAGCAACCCTTAGGACATCATACCCCGCGCCCGGAGCTCATGCGCCAGGGCACGCGCGCATCCTCCGTGTCCGTTAGCGAGGGCGGCCAGGCGAGCCTTCTCCCCCACGCCGTTCCCGACGCCCAGCCCTCCGCCCAAACGAATGAGGGCGAGGGCAGCACCCGTTTGCCCCTCGCTCGCCGCGAGGACCAGGGCCGAAATCCCCTTACCGGATCCACCACCCGACCAGGACTCGGGCCGGGTCGAGGATAGGAGGAGCTCGACGACATCGACGTCACCCGAGACGGCAGCAGCATGGACCGGCGTCTGCCCGTCGTCGTCGCATGAGCCTGCATCGGCCCCGTGGCCCAGCAGGACGCGTGCAGCCTCGTAGTGCCCCTCGCCCGCAGCGAGCGATAGCGGGGTGCGCCCCTGATAGTCGCGGTGATCGACCGCGGCGCTGGCGGCGAGGAGGAGGGAGATGCAGTCGACATGTCCCCCCACAGCGGCATGTGAGAGGGCCGTGCGGCGGTCGAGGTCCTGAGCCAGGGCACAGTCACGGCGCCGAGCACCGAGGTCGAGGAGGCGCTGCACAACCCCCGCATGGCCACGGCGAGCGGCCAGGGCCAGCGGGCCACGCCCGAGGAGGTCGACTTCGCCCCAGGGGTCGCCGCCGGCGTCCGACAGGCCACGGGCAGCGACCTCCGCCGCGTCCGGGAAGCCCTCCTCTGCCGCCACATGGAGGGCTGTGCGGCCCTCGACGTCCGTCATCCGGAGGTCGGCGCCGAGCTCGAGCAGCGCTTCCAACACCTCGGCGCCGTTCTCACCCGAAGCGGCGACGTGGGCGGCAGTGCGGTCGGCACGGTTGCCACGGTTAACATCGGCGAGGCCACCTGCGGCGATGAGGCGGGCGCCCACATCGCGCACGAGGTCGGCCCGCCCCGACGCCGCTGCCACGCTGATGGGGACGTTGCCCTCCGCGTCTGGCTTGCGGTACGAGGCTCCGGCGTCCAAGAGTATCTCGACGGCGTCCTCATGCCCCGCGGCCAGGGCGTACATGAGCGGGGTGCGGCCCAGGGCGTCGGTGGGGTCGACGTTAAGCCGCGACGAACCCGCGTGCGACTCGGCCTCGAGAAGGGATGAGGGCTGCCGTGTGGCCTAGGGCCGCGGCAAAATGCAGAGGCAGGCGACCGTCGAGGTCGGGGATCGCGAGGGGGCCTACGGGAGGGGGCGCACCGGGGGCCGTCTTCCTCTTGGCCTTGCGTTCACGGACTGCCCGCTGCCCCACCTGCCGAGCAAGCGTCTGGACGACGTCCTCGTCCCCCTGCAGGGCGACGAGGTGGGCCACCGTGAGCCCCGGCGTGCCACCCGCTCGCCCTCGGAG
>Ga0181568_10004279_pt1 | contig 12787 bp, 7 predicted proteins | sample 101ome_20_FD_133758 | JGI IMG/M metagenome (GOLD analysis project Ga0181568, IMG submission 133758) | Coastal salt marsh microbial communities from the Groves Creek Marsh, Skidaway Island, Georgia - 101404AT metaG (megahit assembly) | ecosystem: Environmental > Aquatic > Marine > Intertidal zone... | reverse complement strand
GAGGAGGTTGAGAACGTGTAGGAGTAACTAAAATTTAATGAAAAAATATGGATCATCACCACACACAGCAAGATCTAACGTCGCACGTCGTTGCGTACACGTAGAATCGGCTCTCGTCAGTGCCGCCAAGCTGGGAAAACTTCATGTAAATAATTAATTTTTAATTTTAATAACCGCGCAAACATCCTGGGATCCCGACGTTATTTCGAGCTAAACCAACTCGAAAATTTCTTTGCGCTTTCCAAACATTGAGTTACGAGCGCGTGGTGAACGAAGAAAAACAAAGAAAACGAATGTACTACAATCAATGGTGTCTCGAGTCCGACGCAAAATGGACAATAATTTATTCTGCGACGTAGAAGCTACATGATGTCCAATCGACTCAAGAGGGCTGATTGCGGAGCAACTGAGTGCTCGAACACCCCAAGGCCTGTCGTATGACATTCTCGTCATCGTTCTCATCGCGGAGTCGTGCGCATGGTCACGTCTCACGTTCCTTTTTGAGTTCTAGATTAGTTATGCAACAATTATTTCGGAAATAACATTTTATTCATCGTTATCGTGGATTTTCGAGTGCGGTTTGACGTAATTACCAATAAAAAGAACAGATCTTCGACTTTCCGAAGTAAACGAAACGGAAAACGTCAAATCGCTCTTCCCAGCGGAATTATCTGATAAATTAAATTAATTGCACCACAGACGGATATTGGAGAACTCGGCGTACGCAGACGTTCTAGGATGGAGTACGCGTCAAAGCGCGTTCGTAAGCATCAGTGATATTTTCAGCACGTGCTACCATCGTTGCGTCGACAACAGCATGTCCTAAAGTAGACCAGCACATACAAGTTGATGATTTAAATAAATTAAATTAATTCGTGCCAATCGGAACTAATGCCGTCGAGTTGATGCGCTTAGGTGCGTGTGTTGGATTCAGTGCGCTATTGAAAATTAGTGGCTACTTAATTACATTCAACCGGCCCATGTGACGATCATTTCGGCGCATGTCTCGGAAATAATTGATCTAGTCGACTGAGTTGATAAAGCCAGAGTTGCCTCCAGTCATCATACCAGGGCCCATCATCACCATAGCTTCGTCGTCGTCCAATACTTCGACAGCTTGCGGTTGATTCAAACCTTCTTGAAGATCTTCTGGTACCATGCCCTTCTTCAAGAAGATGTCTCCACTCGCAACCAAAGCGGCGCACGTCTCTGCGTGCTCCTCGAGTTCGTATCCATCCCGGAGTACTCTAGGCGCTTCAAGCTTTTCGAGCACTGACAACCCTTCCTCATCCTTTGCCAACGCATATATTGCTTCTGCGCATGCTTGGCGAACATGGTCGTTCAATTCAGCACCCACCTTCTTACCACTGATCGGTCTCAGTAGTGCGCGGACAACTTCATGTTCGCTCTCAGTTGCACCAGGACTAACGAAGTCGAGTATCAACTTTCGTTGTATGTCATCCATACAGCAGTTTCGAAGTGCCGCTGCTACCCTCTCTCGTCTTAACTCATTTGCCTGGCTCATAAACGGAAGCACAGAAGCCAACAGACCACGCCTCGGATCTAAAAAGACACGCCGCCCAATCGGGTCTCGGGTGATATTTGTCAATACAGAAGCGGCTTGGTCATAGTCCTCCTCTGGTTTACCCGTGGTCAAGAGTTGGATCAGCTTGGACACGTAGAATCCCTCCAAGGCTTTCCCCTCTTGGCTAATCACGTGAACCCCACTCTCAGCCGTTGTGACGTTCGCTAAGATGGACAACAACAAGTCCACCGGAGCGCCGTCCCTGTCACGGAGCCCATCCATAGCGCGCTCCACCGCGCCTTTGTTGACCGCCTTAGCGATCACTTCTGGATCATGAGTGAGATTCACGAGTGCAGTAGCAGCATACTTGGATTCGTTCCCCTCTTTGCCGAGAGCGTGTAGCAATTTGGGCACGAGTGAGTCGGCTTTAGCGCATAATAACTTCGCGCCGTCATCGGTACCAGTCAAGCCTTGAACGATTTGAGCAGCCTGTTCTCGTACCGTAGGATTCTTGTCGCTCAGAAAGCCGATAACCTCGTCGAGTTCGTCTCCCATTGCGACTGGCGGCACTGGTCTAGAACTGAGGTCGGCGTCGCGTGTACGTCCGTGTGTTCTCTTACGGCGCCGGTAGCGCGCTTTTAGAGGCGTCAGAAATGTATGGGTTTTCAGTTACATACGGCAAACATCGCAACCAAACGTGGTTCAAAGAAGCAGTGGCGTCTGGCCGTCGAGCGCGTCAAAGTTAAGTGGGGGAGAGATGTCGCGTGACCAGTGCCTGGTACCGACCCCGTCCGGTCGGCTTTCATCGGATTACGTCACCTATCTCCCAGGCGACGACGATGACCTCAGCGAGGGTGGTGGAAAGGCGCGCCGAGTGCTCTCTGAGGCCCTCGGGAACGTACTTCGGAGGACGAGTGAAGCGTTCTGGTCGCACGTAGCGAGAGAGGGTGCACACTTAGGTAAGAGTGTGGACACATATTTACAATTTAAAACGCGTGCGTTTGAATGGGAAGCCGCGCACGAAGGTATCTCCACAAGGGCGGCTTCAACTCTAGTCGCTGACGAACTCGAGAGGAGAGTTTTCATGACTTTACTGCGATTGGTGAATGACGGAACGCGCGAGCGAACGAGTATTTCTGAGGATGAGCGTTCACGACTCATCGTCAAGTTCGGACTGATTGATGTCGCAAAACTAATCGATGTTGCGGTTCTGTACGGTAAGGAGAACCCAGAGTTAGTTCACGAACTGTTCGAGGGCGCTAAGAAGTTGTTACCAACCTTGATGGATGATTTCGCTCGAGCTGGAAAGGATATCGAAGATAATTTGCATGAAATGGCATCTCGTATCACGTCGGCATCGTTGCAGGGCGAAATATCGATAGAGGGCATCGATGAAATTCTCCTTTATGTGCTAGACATTGCCTTCTCTCTGCTCTCACTTCAGAAGGCGTACCCAGAAGCATGGGATTGGATCTCCCAACGCGCCAATCTTCGTCAACGTCTCGATTCGATTCGTACTGAAGTGCTGTCATCATTCAGGTCGGTTATGGATGATCCTGAGGGCTTAAACGCGTTTCAGGAAAAGTTGGATGCCATAGTTGCTGGGCTGCAGGGTGCTGACTCGCTTGTGGTGGCCAAGCAAGACACCACAAACGACGAGTACGTGGGAATACCTCCTACTTCAGCCGAAGTCATACAAGGAATACGGACAATCTTTCCAGATCTGGGGATAGGATTCGCAAAAGCGTGCGTGGACCACTATGGCTTGAATGCTGAACTAATTGTTCAGAACCTGTTCGAGAACTCTCTCCCGGTGAACCTCTCAATGATGGATAGAAAGCTCGGTTGGCCTCCACACTCGGTCCGATCATTAGGATCCTCTGGACAAAACTCGTCGTCCAAACCGACTCCCAAAGATTCGACCGTTAAACGTGGGTACTACCTCGCTCGAAAGGTGAACAGAGAAGTAGACCTTGAACACTCTGCTGCCGACAAACGAGCTATGATGACCATGCTTGAACTCGAATACGAAGACGAGTACGACGACAGCTTTGATGATCTGCCTGTCTCCAATATATCGCTGAGCACTGAAGATGTAGATGCGAACACGGGAGGCAACGGAAACTCGCGAGCGACAAAAAGCATCTTCTACGTGCTCGATGGGAAAGTTTACAACGCACCAAGAGACAATGCAAAGAAAATCTTGGCTATCAACGCAGAAGAGGCTTCGCGCATAGTGATTGCGAACGAAATGTCATCAAAACTGGAGATTGAAGGTCTCGGAGCAGGTGGCAATAAAGCTCGCTTCGCGCCAGACTTTGTGCACAATGCACAGGGTGAACACACAAACAACACGCGCAAGACGGGACTGGAAAGCTCTGGTAAGCAAGGTCACGGCACTGGCCGGGTCAGAGGAGGACGTTCGACTCGCGGTCTCACCACAAAAGATTTCGCACATAAGCACCACAACCAAAAAGCAAAAGCTGCCAAGAAGCACGCGATTTAGCTCACCTACACTTGACACTTGATAGAATTTTAGGTAGAATTTAGTTACTCCTCTAAGAAGTCCGTGCCCCACACTCCGCGGCGTTCGCGCGCGATCACGACAGAAGTCGTTGATCTCACTTATGAGTGACGATGAAGTACTTCTCTACGTTTTGACTCCGTCAGACTTCGTTTTAATCGTACTCTCCTCAGTCATCTCTCTTTACATCGTTCCCAAAAAGCTCGTCGCTTTTGCTAGAAAGTCTTTGCTATGAGTGGAAGGGTGTACCAGTCGACGAACTCGGCGCTAAGCGCACTTCGTAGGCTCTCATATGACGAGGATGAGGTGCTTCTGGAGTCACTCGTGAGCCCAATCTTCGAGGTGCTTGGTCAGTGTAGTTCAGCAGCTGGTGAGGCAGGAATGCTAAACACCGTCGTCCTTCCGGCCTTGCACCGGATCATACGAGACACGAAGCGCGTCAAAGGGGACGCTCGAATCTCTGTCTTTATGATTCTTTTCGACGTCTGGCGTAGAAATCTGATCGATGTAGATGGCGAACCGCTCGACACCCCGACTGATCCTTTCTGTAAACGCTCCAAGTGGTTTGTCTCCACAGCTTTATTTGCCGAGTTAGTCGTGCATTGCGGGATGACAGATCTGTTTCACAGGGCTATATTCGATAGTGTATCAGATATCCGAGAGAGCATGGAGAATGAGTTGCGCACGAGCTCGATCGGAGCTACAGATGAGGCAGCGGTGAGGCAGTTGTTGATGCTTTTTTCTAGGACACTGGATGTTCCTGTCCACGCACAAGTGAACGAGTGCGACGGAAGATTGGAGAACATGAATATGATGGGTATTGAACCTGTTTCAACCAAGTCGGAAGTTGACCTTTTTCTTGAAGCGCTCGTTGACTGCGCTACCAGAGAATCTGTATTAGAGAAACTGCGGTCTGCAAAAAAGGAACATTTCCTCGAGTTGCTTGACAATCTTCTTAGCAGTCAAAGGTTCGAAAGGGTCCGCAAATCCGTTATTCTCCATGAAGATTGGCAAGTGACACAAGTGGAGCGTGATGTGATTTCCGTATTAAACAGGTTGACTTCGAATAACAGAGCGAACGTAACGACTCGGGTAGCAACAAAATTCATACACGAGCTACTTCCAAGTATACTTTCAGCGCCTTCCTTGGTGTACAGACGTCTACTTTGTGCTGCTGGATCTCATGCGTCCCAGGCAGCTATCATATTCACGGCACTTCGTTTTTTTCCAGCGCTGGCTCACTTTAAAGCTACCAACAAGTCACCAACGTACTTACTTCTCGCATTCAGGGAATTAGTGTGGGAAAATTCGGACGAATATGCAGACATGATAACACCGAGTGCGATGATGAATCTCTGTGACGAATTGTTCGATGCGTGCAAGAGCGAGAAAAGCCGGCTAATTGATGCAGGTGATGCGATTCTCTGGATAGTGCTTCCAATCCTTGCATCTGTGCATGCGAGTGGAATGAAACAAGACTCATCTCATTCCATCCAGCTTATGTTGGCTGTGCTTAGCCACGTCATCACTGGTTCAGGTGAGATGGATGGTAGCTTCGTCCGCGATACGCATCCGGCAAGCGTTTTGATGCATCTGGCGCGCACACGAGATTTTTGTCTGAAAAACAACCTAGTAACACTCCAGACGATTTGTGCGACACTCATGGGCCAAATCGTCGAAGGACTTTTGGAAACTCTTGCAAAAGTTCCATTGACAAGAAACACTGCATCAATTTTGCGGAGTATGGATCTAATCGCCGCAGGCGAGATCGGATGGGACACACGCTTGATATTAGAGCCCGTTGTCAGGCATGTGCGTTGGGATGCTTCCATGGCGCCAACGCCTCCGTCAATGCACGGGCTGTCTACGTCAGGGCTAATTATTGACATTCTAACTCTTTATGCTTTAGATGCGAGCGATCAAATGCTAGTAGAGCTCCTACAGGCGTTACAAAGTGACAACACAAGTTTGCACACCTTCCGTTCAAGTTTGTTGGTGGCGTGTGCTCACATTCTACCTGCCGTATCATCCGTGCAGTTTGAAAAAATATCGCGCATGGGTTTACCAACACTACTTAAAATGCGCGTTTTGCCTGCCGATGAGATCCCAATATCCCTGATCGTGCTTGATATTGTATGCCGGTCAATGATCTTCGTGCTCAAGTACAGTCCAAGAAGAGCGTTCACTATTTGTCGGCATTTTACTCAGCTGGCCTCTGATCTATTCTCTGGATCGCAAATGCAACTTGACACAGATCTTCAAAGCGTATCAATGATACGTGCGGGGTTTTCGTGCATCTGCCGCGCACTCGAAGCGCTTGGTTATACTCAGAAATTTGATCAGTGGGAGGCGTGTGAGGTATCATTACTTTCAAGCGCTCTCGTATGTCTACAGATCTTGAAGCATTCTCGATCTCATAAACAGTGGTGCTTGAGAAGTGTGCGCGCGTTACCCGCAGGATTGACGTCGAAGAAGCAACTTGAGAAGGCACTTCAATAGTCTTCAGTAGATTAGAATAGAAGCTTAGGAATACAAGACGAGTTAGCAATGAGAATGCGAGTGAGTCAGCACACTCTTTACGCTTCATCAAGCTCTTCATACGCTGGTAAAGAAACGTTGATACGAATACCATCACGTATGACGACACGATCGTGCTGAGAACGAGAAAATAGTTCGCTGTAATTTCTTGCATGGAAGAGAATCATGTTTGCCTTTGCTCCTGGTATCAAGAGTCCATAGGCTTCGCCCAATTTCATTGCCTTTGCTGGTGTTGCGGTCACAGCAAGTGGCCATTCACCAATGGGACGATCAAGATGAGCGATGCAAACACTTGACTTGAACACTTCGAGCATATCGCAGTCTCCGTAATGGAAAAAACTGTCCCGTGTGTTGTCGCTGGAAAGGCAGACGGGTACATTTGCATTCGCGAGTTCTTTGAGTCTCGTGACCCCACGACGTGTGGGGGTCGTTTCGCCTGTTGGATCTCGGTTTTGCAACCATTGATTCACAGTTGGCAAAGAAACAACTGTGACACCAGCATCGTATACGGCTTTGATGATGTGCGTCACCTCGTTCTCTGGCTGAACTGCCAGTGAGCAGCAGTGACCACACACGACAGATCCATTGAAGCGATTTCTTACGACAGCTTCAGAGATGTACAATAAGCCTTTAGAAGATTCGTTCCCGTTTTCGTCGACGTGAAAGTCCACGTCAAGCTCGAACTCTTTTGCAATAGAAAAAACCACATCGAGAAGCTTTGGCATATCATCTCCACAAGTTGTTGCTTCATCTGCTGATGTTCCACCCGCATCACTGCAGGATACTGCAGCTCCAAGTATACCTCCATAATCCTTAACCATGCGCGCGAGTTTGCGCGCCTTATATTGATCACTGAAGAAGCTGAGCACATTGAGAGACACGCCCTGCAAATTGACTTTCCCACGCCATTTTTTGCGCATTTCACTAAATGCTTCCCAAGCGATCTTGCACTGCGACTCATCTCCAGACATGAGATGCGTCCGCAAAGCAGACGTTCCATATGCGTATGCGCTTGAAATTGCAAAATTCATGCGTTTCACAGCATCCTGCTGCGTCCAATACTTTGCGTCCCTGCCGCATGCTGCGTCTGCTCCGGCGAGAGTCCCGTCCAAGTTCCTGCTTCGTTCACACGTGTGCGCCTTATCAATATGCGTGTGTATATCCACGAATGTCGGCAAACACATATTTGACCTGCCGTTGACGAGTAAAACGTCCACGTCTTCAGAAGCCTCGTCTTCGCTAACTTCCATCCAGGACTCTGCGTCTCGTCTCGACGTCCGAGACCACTCGCTCGCCTCCGTCACCTCCGTCACGACGCCTCGCTCGACGTCCACGGTGATATCCACCGCGACGAGTCCATCTAGATCCTCTCTCCCGAATCCACTCCCGTCTCCACCCCCCGTATCCGTCCCTTCCTCTCCGTTCCCCGTCCCCCCAACGCTCGTCCTCGTCATCACGCGAAGACAACAACTCGGCACCTTGACGTTGACCAATCGCACCAATCTTTGTCGTCTTTGTCGTCGTCTTCCACCACCGTCTTCGTATCCGCTCTCATCCAGCGTCGACGACGGGCTTCGATCGATCGTGATTTCGTTCGTCACCGGGTATTCGCACCACGTCGACATCGGGCCGTTCGACGCGTCGCGCTCTCGAGTCAACGGTAATCGCGACTGAAAAAATCGCGAAGCATATTCGCGTGTCGAAAAACTCGATCGCGAGGGGGTGTCGAGGGTTTACGACACCAGGCCAACAGCTAGTTTAATGGGCGACCGATGATGGATGCCCGACTGGTAGTATTGTATACCCAGAAACGCCCATGTGTGGACTTTCGGGTGCCCGGCGAAAGCGCGCGCGCCCCGCGAGTCCGCGGGTCGACAGACGCAGAGGACGACGGCGAACGCGCGGGCGGTCATGGCGTCCAGCGGGAGCGGTCTGCGAGCGACGGCGACCGAGTTCGTGTTCGCCCGGTCGTCCGCGGGGGCGGCGTCCGACGCGGGCGCTCGAGAGAGGGTCGGGTTGGCGGACGCGAGCGCGTTGGCTGGGGAGTTGCGAGCGCTGGGACTGGTGAGCGACGACGACGACGGCGACGACGACGACGAGGGAGAACGTGCAAGCGTGGGCGTAGACGCGGGCGTGGGGAGGGGAGGTGCTATAGAGGCGGAGACGACGGTGTTTGGTGGGTCCGGTGGGGAGGAGAGCGCGGGAGGGGTGAGTTTCGAGGGTGCGTTGGAGTTTCTTGCGAGCGCGTTTCCAGACTACGACTTGTCTTGTCTAGAGGAGGCGCTCATCAATACCGGGGGAGACTTCGAGCTGGCGATGGAACTTTTAATGGATGATGAAGTACCGGAGGAGGTTCCACCGAACTTTGAGGATGACGATGCGTTTCCTTCCCTCGCCGGAGGTTCTTCAGCGGCGCACTTGAGCACTCCAGAGCCAGAGCCGCTACCGAAGAAGATATACCTCTCCGGAGGGATGTCGAACGTCAACAGAGCGTCGGCGGCGTCGTTATGGAGCTCTAGTGTTCAACAAAAGGGCGAGCAAGCGGCGAAACCTGCCAATAAGATTGAGCGAGGTCCTGGGGATGGGGCAAAGACAAAGATTGAGTGGGTGGAAACGGGCGCGGCAGTATCGCAGTTGTACACAGCCAACAGAGATGAAGCGAGGGATTACGCTCGCGTGCGAAACGTGTGCTACGAACAAGCGACGAATGCTTTTCTATCTGGCAATAAGGCTCTCGCAAAGGAGCTTTCTCGTCAAGGGAGAGAAGCCGCCGCCAAGATGTCTGCAGCACACGAAGGTGCGGCACACTCCATCTATCAGAGCAGAGGTGGTGGCCAGGATGGTGTCATCGATTTACACGGCTTGCACGTCGCAGAGGCTATAAAACTTCTCCGACATGAGCTCGATCGCCTGCGCGCGAGCGGTTATCACAGCGCTCAAGTGCTCGTCGGTACCGGACATCACACCATTGGCTCTCGGACTCCCTCCAGGTTGCCGGTCGCAGTCGAAAACTTTCTTCACCAAGAACGCTGGAGTTTCAGCGAACCGCAGGCGGGCCATTTAGAGGTTCGCCTCTACTAAGTTGATTGATTGATTGCGCGTAGAAATGGATTAGCACATAGATGTATTGATGAATGATAGATGAAGCTTGCGTTCTTGTGTTCCTATGTGTAGAAAGAACAACACTCGCGCAAGTGTATCCCTACTTATCGACGCAAGTCACGTAAGTCACGTCGGTCGATATGATACACACTTCGACGGCGGTCGATAACTTTTACATTACTCATGAGGAGTCCAAGAACACTCCGTCCCGCCTGAAAAATGTGGACGAGGAGGTCGAGTTTCTGCAGAAAGTTTACGGAGCGGCTCTCATACGTTCGGCGTGTCTACTTTTGCGATCTCCGCCCAGTGTCGTCGTGACTGCGCAGACACTGCTACAACGATTCTACTGCAAGAAGTCCCTCACCGAGTACGACGTCAAGCTCGTCGCAACTGCCTCGATAACGCTCTCTTGCAAGCTGGAGGAGAAGGACAGGAAACTTAGGGACGTGTTAAACTGCGTTAGGCGGGCGGTTCAGCGACAAGAGAATCGGCCGAGGTCGATGTTGGCGATCAACACTCCAGAATACGAAGAGTCCAAGTCCGATGCTCAGCGTATGGAGATGATTATGCTTCGCGAGTTTGGTTTCTTTGGCCACGTCTCCCCGCCGCATCCCTTTGCTTACGCGTTAGCGACGCACCTCGAGTTGGACGATGATATTATCAGGCGAGCGTGGGCCTTGTGTAACGACAGCGCGATGACGATGGTGTGTGTTAGATTTAAACCAGCCATTATAGCGTGTGGCTGCATCTTTCTCGCGGCCAAGGAGATGAGCAAGGAGTTACCCAACAATCCACCGTGGTGGCGGCTGGTGGACGGTGCAACTAAGAAAGTATTGGAAACCGTAGCGAAAAGCATCCTGGCGCTTCATCAAGTCAAGGAAATCAAGTACGTAGACTTGTCTAATCACGGCGAGACGAAGGATGAACGAGCTCGGGGAGCCTCGCGCGACAAAGAACGTAATCAGAGTCGTCGTCGCAGTCGCAGTCGCAGTCGCAGTCATGACGCCGACGAACACGGTCGTCGAGTACGCAGACGAGATAGCAGAGATTTCGATAAGTCGAGGTATAGAAAATAGTCTTAGAAATAGAAAGAGCACGATTCTTTGATGAATATAAAAAGAAACACAATTCTTTAAATGCTGAGCATGGACGGTTCCGTCGCACTTAGACCGCAACCGGCTTGACGGAGAGGAGATCCGCCAACTTGTTGGTGTAGAAGTTCGGCGCGATGGTGTTGTCATCGCTCTTGAGCATTTCTTCCGTAGTCACGCCGGACAACACGAGCAGAGTGTTCAAGCCGCCGTCGTTGCCGAATAGAATGTCTGTGTCGAGGCGGTCACCAACCATGGTGATTTGATCCTTGCGAATGTTGAACTTGTTCGCAATGTAGTCAAGCATGAACGCGGCCGGCTTACCGACGACGATCGGCTCTCTCTTAGTGCTACCCTTAATCGCGCCAACCATGGAGCCGTTACCAGCCCACTCTTGCGCGTCGGTCAAGTGGGTCACCGCGTCCGTATTAGTGGCGATGAACATGCACCCAGGGTTCTCGCGAATGCAGAGAGTGGCATATTGGATCTTGTAGTAGTTGACGTTGCGATCGAAACCAACGATCACAGCTCCAACATCTGGATCATGGTGCATGAGCTCACCGCTCGCAAGGGTGACTTGCTTGCCGGCATCTGCTTCGCCTCCAATGTATTCCACACCGACGCCGTCGAGCTCTTCCAAGATGCCCGTCTCACCGACGACGTACGCCTTCTTCTTGAAATCAATCGATTCCAAGTACGCAGCCGCAGCGAAGGAAGAGGAGAAAATCTCTTCAGCGTTCACGTTGAGGCCGAGAGACTCAAACTTCTTCGTGTAGCCCGCGCGAGACTTGGTCGAGTTGTTCGTGACAAAGATCAATCGCTTTCCCATCGAGCGCAACAAGTCAAGCGTCTCCGGCACACCCTCGATGAGGGAGTCACCCTTCCAGATGACACCATCGCAATCAAAGATGAATGTTTCCGTCGCATCGACGAGCTTTTGCGCGTCGGAATCACCGAGTCGGTTCGCGGCAGCCTTCATCGTGACAGAGCTTCCACGCTTGAGAGCAGCAGTCTTCCCGCAGCTTTGACGAGCAGATTTGGGCGCAGTTCGCGTGATCGCGGCTAGCGGAGCGGTGAAAAACGCAGAGGACATCTGATCAAGGAGAGTTTCTCGCGTCACGCGACGGGGAATCGTCGAGTGCGGCGGCGTTGTGACGCCGACGTGCTCGCGTTTCGTTTCATCAAAGGGGGCTCTATTTTCTCAACACGCACGCTCGAGTGGATGACGTCCATCTTGTGGCTCATCTATTTGTATGAGTAAACAGTTACAGTCGACGAGCCAGCCGCTGGGCGCGCCCCAGAGTCTCGAGTCTCTCTCTCTCTCTCTCTCTTAATGGCTGGATTTCGCTTGAGCTAGGCATCCCCGATCAATTCAAGCAAAGCCTCGCTCACGCGTTCCGCCGCTTCCTCCTCATCCTCGTCGTCACGATTTCTCATCGTCACACGCTTCGTCGTTCGTCCATCGTGGGCTTGCTGATGCGAGACGAGGAGTATCCCCGAGTCGCGTCGAACCGAGCTCTCGGCGTTCGACGGAGTTTCACCGAAAAAGTCTTCAAAAGCCCTGCGCGCGCGATCACCGAGCGATTTCTCGGACGCATAAGCAAAGATGATTCGATGTCTTAAAGAAAACCCGCGTTCCGTCGTCCCCGCGCGTTCGGCGGCGATGGTGTCTACGTATCTACACGCCCTTAAAGCGGGCGTGCGAAGCGACTCGTCGTCAGCCACGACGTACACCACAACGTCTGAGCCGACAATCGTATCCCTCCACCGTTCCCGTCCTCGTTTCGTTTGTAAATCTGATAGTTCAACCACTTCGCCAAGAGTCGCCGCGATGCGCGTCGTCGTGAACACCGTCATCGTCACCACTTTGATAATCTTCTCGGCGCCCCAACTCGTGCGCGTTCGTCGTCGTCCTCGCCTGTGCCTCGACTCGATCGCGTTCCCCGGCGATCGCGCTCCCCGACGATCGCGTTCCATTCCATCCGGTCCTCGCGTGTTCGTCACGTC
>Ga0181568_10004272_pt1 | contig 12794 bp, 10 predicted proteins | sample 101ome_20_FD_133758 | JGI IMG/M metagenome (GOLD analysis project Ga0181568, IMG submission 133758) | Coastal salt marsh microbial communities from the Groves Creek Marsh, Skidaway Island, Georgia - 101404AT metaG (megahit assembly) | ecosystem: Environmental > Aquatic > Marine > Intertidal... | reverse complement strand
GCCAGTGCGGTTTCCGCTGCGATGGCGACATTGTTAAACAGGCAGAAGCCCATCGCAGTTGCCAGTTCGGCATGATGACCCGGCGGCCGCACGGCACAGAATGCGCGGTTGGCGCTTCCCCCCAGGACATCCAGTACAGCCTGTCTGCAAGCGCCAGCGGCCAGCCGGCTGGCACGCAGGCTGCCTGGGCTCATGTAAGTGTCAGGGTCGAGCCGGATAACCTGGGTGCTGGGTTCTGCGGCAATAATTGCGTTCACGTGCTCTGGTGTGTGCACGAGGATATCAGTGTCCTCTATTTCATCGGCCAGCGTGACATGAAACGATTCTGTCAGGCCGGTGGAAATCAGACGGTCCATCACCGCCCGCAGCCGCTCGGGACGTTCCGGATGTCGTGCCAGTTCATGACGCTCGCAGTCAGGATGAGTAAAAAGCAGAGGCTGCATCAGATTTCCCTTTGAATCGTAATGGATCGATGGTCTCTCATGATATTAAAGTTTTCCTCGAGTCGCTTGAGGTAGGGGCTTTGGAGCACACCATTACCATTGATGGTTTCGATCGTGAGACGCCGCACAGGTTGAAACGAGCGGTAGCAGAGGTGCCCGAGTACGTCGAGGTATTGATCAATTGACTCACAGTCAGGCTCGACGAAAAACTGCAGGGCCTTGCCACGTCTCGCGACCGTCAACACGAGCGCAGCACCATGGTAGACCAGGTGATTGGAAACTACGCGATGGGGCAGATCGCCCCCGTGGGCGCCGAGCCCCATGCCCGATAGGCTTGCAGGGTCACAGGCGTTGATAAAAAAGATCTGGTCAAAGCGATCTTCATGAAAACAGCGCAGAGCCTCGGGCGTGATGAATTGCGGGCCGGGTATGCCTTCGAAGAAGCGCCCTGATACAACCTCACCACTCAGCTCCATCAGGCGCAGAGCGCGAAACACCGGTTGCCAGTGCATGGCATCGGTTTCTCGCAGCGTCAATTCCCGGAACACGATGCCGTAACGCAGGAGCAATAGCCGGGCTCTTTCCTTGTCGAGTTCCTGGGCTTCAATGGCGTCCAGCTCCAGGTCTGGTTCCGGCACCTGCAGCCAGTTTCCGATCAACTGTGACCGATCTCGCCACTGACCAAAGGCACGGCGTTTGCCGCCACGAGAAAGCTGTCGCATGGATTCCGGTGGTTTGAAATCGGCTTCAATGCCGCGGCGGAGTGCCAGCATGGAGTCGTTGGTCGTGCGGGTCTGCCAGACTTCCTGCCAGAGTCGCGCAGACAGTTCGTGTGCGGAGAGTCCGGTATTGTCTGCCAGTGCGCCAAAGTCGTACCGGGCGCGATCGTCGTTGATCAATGCCGAAGGACCATGGGGCTCCGTCAGCAGCACCTCAAGGTCATCGTCGCGACAGAACGTGATTTTTTTCTCACCGAGGCCCAGCCACAGCAATTCACCTTCCTGAAACAGCAGGTCCATCTGGCCTGTTGCAAAAGCTTTGATCCGTGCAGGAATGACTTCCGCTTCCCACAGGCTCGCAGCCAGCGGCAGGCCGCGCAATTTATACAGGCTTTCATAGAGCTGATCGAGCGGATCTTTAGCTGTTGAACGGGTCTGCCAGGCATAGAGGAAAGCCGGCAGTGCCGTCACCGGTAGGGCATTAACAAGCGGTCTTTGCGCCTGTCGCTGCAGCCGCAGCAGGTACTCATAGTTGTTGCTGTCGCAGTAGTGGTCAGTCTCATCGCCTTTGATGAGCGGGCCCTTCACCAAATTTTGAGTCTGGAGCAGGCTATTCAGACTGGTAGCCAGGCGATCTTCGCTCACCCCCAGGGTTGAGGTGATTGCAGTCAGGGTCACGGGCCCGTAGTACTGGAGCCAGTTGCCAAGCAGCGTTTCCAGCGCGCCATCGTCGTCCCCGCCAAGTAGCATACTGAAGCGATCAGCATCATCATGGGCGACCACAAGGCGGTCATTGGCGATCCAGCTGAATCGGCCCGTGTCCGGCTCAAATTCAAGACTGGCGCACAAGGCGTGCCATTCCGCTGCTGGTATCAGCGAGCGCTCTTTAACCCAGTCCTGAAGGTCCACAGGGTCCTGGGGCTGCCAGCCTGCTTCCAGGCGCTGACGCTGCGCCGCAAACTGGTCAATGACCTCGGGTGCGATGGCAGGCCGCAGCTCCGGTGAGAAGACGAGCTGCTGCAAAAGGTCTTCGCGTAGATTGGATTGTCGGGCTGCTTTAGGTTCGTCCGACCTATACATGTAAAGGTTGATCTGATCCCAGGCTGCCGACTGGGCGAAGGGGCTTGGCGTCGAGGTCGTCACCTCGCTGACCTGGATATTACGAGCCTCAATTTCATCCAGCATCAGGCGCAGGTTATCCATGTCGAATTCATCCTGCAGGCAGGTGCGCCAGGTTTCCAGCAGGATCGGGAAATCCTCGTACTTCAGGACTGATTCCATCAGCCTCTGCGACTGCAGGCGACTCATCCAGAGTGGTTTACGTTCGTTGAAGCGGCCCTTCGATAACAGCAACGACCGACCGGCGTTTTCCCGGAAGCGGGCCCCAAAAAAGCCTGAGCCCTCCAGCCGTTTGCGTAACAGGTCTTCCAGTTTATGTGCTGGTAACATGGCCAGAATTTCATCCGCGGGCAACGGGTGTGTCAGCTGGCAGACGACAGATTCGTTGGCGACAAAAATCTCCGGTTGCTCGCTGAACCTGTCTTGCCAGGCAGCTTCCAGTGCCATCGCGAAGGGATGGTTGACCCGGGCACCCCAGCCTGTGTGAATCACCAGCTGACTGCCAGCGGCCTGCCCCGGGGCAGAATTGATCTGTTCGAACAGCAGATGGTGCCGATGGGGCAGGTCCCGGTTGCAGTGTTCGCGCTGGCGTTCGAGAAAACTGACGATCTCCTCCGCCACCGTGGGTTCAGCCGCATGGCGGTCGATCAGCATCTGTTTGAAATCCGTCTCTTGAAGTTGCCGGTTGGCATGCTCAAGAAAGCGATTGATCTGCTCAGCATAGTGAAAGCTGCGATTCAGCGGTTCAGCTTTCCAGAAGGGCGGAGCACTGCTGCCAGGCTTTGCCGCAGCGACGAAGACATCGGTATGAGTGATTTTTTTCACCTGCCAGGTTTGGGTGCCGAGGCTGAACACCTGGCCGACCCTGGCTTCCCAGACGAACTCTTCATCGAGTTCACCGATACGGGCATTGTCGCCCTCATGACGCAGCTGGAAGTATCCGCGATCGGGAATCACCCCGCCTGAGAGATAGAGTGAAAGCAATGCGCCCTTCCTGGCCTCAATTCGATTGCTGCTGCGGTCAACCCGGACGCGGGGCTTCAGTTCACGAATATGGTGGTCGGCGTAGCGGCCCAGCAGCATGTTGATGACGAGGTCAAATTCATTTCGAGTCAGGGTGTGAAAGGGGCTCGAACGTTTTAACTCATTAAAGAGGTCATCGATATCCCAGCGCTCGGTGCCGGTCATCGAGATGATGATCTGGCCCAGCACATCCAGAGGCTTCATAACCGTGTGAATCGGCTCCAGTGCTTTCTCTTCAATGGCACGGGCGAGCACCGCCGCCTCGAGAAAATCACGGGGATGTGTCGGATAAATCGTGCAGCGGCTGGCAACGCCAACCTGGTGGCCGGCACGACCGATGCGTTGAATGCTGCTGGCAATCGAGCCGGGCGACTGCACCAGGATGACTTCATCAAGAGCGCCGATATCAATCCCCATTTCGAGCGAACTTGTGGCAACAATGGCTTTCAGTTGACCTGCTTTGAGTCGACTTTCAACCTCGGTGCGGATCTCGCGCGACAGGGAGCCATGATGTGCATAGGCTACGGTTTGTCCTGCGGTGGTGTTGAGCTTAAAGGTGAGTTTTTCACACAGGGCGCGGCTGTTGACGAAGACCAGCGTCGACGTGTTCCGGTGGATTCGCGGCAGGATATCCTCGGCGAGATAATCCCAGATTTTCTCGTCGCTGCCTCGATTCTCCGCCCTCTTGGGGTAGCGAATCCGGATGTCATAGTGCTTTTGCACGGTAGACTGCAGGATATTGATAGAACGCTTTTTGTAGGTATCACCCGTGCGCTCAAAGCCTGCAACGTAGTCTGCGACCTGCTCAAGCGGGTTGATGGTTGCAGAGAGCGCAATTCGCTGAAACTCGCCCGACAACGGTACCAGGCGCTCGACCGCAGACATTAGATAAGCACCGCGCTTCGCGTCGACGACGCCATGTATTTCATCAAGGATTAGTGTGTCAATATCGTGGAGCAGGCTGCGCCCGCCATGAGAGGAGAGCAGCAGATTGAAGCTCTCCGGTGTTGTGATCAGGATCTCAGGCGGATGACGAATCATCCGTCGTCGGTCATCGGGGTCTGTATCACCACTGCGAACCTGTACCTTGATATCCGGCACGGATTCACCCGCCGCAATGAAGGCGTCTTTCAGTTCTGCCAGTGGCAGCAGCAGATTACGCTGAATGTCGTTGTTCAGCGCCTTCAAAGGGCTGATGTAAAGCACCCGCGTTGAGCCGCTGGCAAGGTCGCCGGTAAAAAAACGATTCAGTGTCCAGAGAAAAGCGGTCAGCGTTTTGCCGCTCCCCGTCGGCGCCGTGATCAGCAGATTTTCCCGGTCTGCAATCCTGGGCCATGACTGGGACTGGATGTCTGTCGGCTCGCCGTATCGCTGGGTGAACCAATCGAGGATAATAGGGTGAAACACTGTCATTTGCTGAGTCTAACAGAGAGCCCGGGAGGTAGGATGTCGCGCTTCAAGGACTGCGGTCGCCGTATTGTCAGGCGTCTGGCTGGGTTTGCCGGACTGTTGTTTGCGTTCAATATTGCGGCCTCACCGGTCGATGCTGAACGTCAGTCCATTCGCATCGCGATGACGCAGGAACCACCTAACCTGAATTCCATGCGCATGACAGACCTGGTCAGTTTCTTCCTGGTCGGACACCTGAATGAAGGCCTGGTGCGCTACGATCGTCGGGGGCGTCTGTCCCCCGGCGTTGCCGAATCCTGGGAGGTCTCAGACACCCGCATGGTGTTCAAGCTGCGTGCTGACGCCCGCTGGAGTAATGGTGAACCCGTGACGGCGGATGACTTTGTTTACACCTGGCGCAGGATCAACGACCCGGCAGAAGCCGCGCCATTCGCTGCGATCATGTACCCCATCAAGAATGCGGAAGCCATCCAGAAAGGCGAGATGCCGGTCTCGGCGCTTGGGGTCACAGCAGAAACGTCAACCCGCTTAGTGGTGGAGCTCGAGCGCCCCTGTGGCTACTGCCTCAGTTTGATGACGCAAGGCACTTTCTTCCCCGTGAACCAGGCCTTTTACGAGCAAAAGGGTGAACGCTACGGCTCTGAGGCTGAGCACCTGCTGAGTAACGGACCGTTCCAGATGACGGAATGGGTGCATGAAGCGCGCCTGATGTTGAAGCAGAACCCGCACTACTGGGATCAAACCAGCATCAACCTGGAAGAAATCAATGTGGCCTACATTACCTCGGATAATCGTACGCGACTGAACCTGTTTCGTGATGGCCAGATTGCCTATACGGCACTCGGCAGTGAAACCGTCAAAGATGCCGTCGATCAGGGCATGCGGCTGCGGACCTTTCTCTCCGGTGGCGTTGCCTACATCGTTTTCAATCACCATGGTGACAGGGCGACGCGCAGCAGGGCACTGCGGCAGGCTGTGCAGGCGACTTTTGATACCGATGAATACGTTAATCAGGTGATCGCGATTCCCGGATATAAGCCAACCACGACCCTGTTTCCGAGTTGGGTAAAGGGGGTTGAGCAGAGTTTCGTTGAAGAGTTTCCGCCGCCTGCTGTCGAGCGTGGTATGGCGCGCGCAAAGCAGCGGCTGGCCCAGGCCAAAGCGGAACTCGGCGGGATTCCGCCTCTGACGATTTTGACGGTATCATCGCCAACGGGCGCCAGGGTCGCGGAGTATATTCAGGGCGTGCTGAAGCAGTCTCTTGGTATTGAGGCCCTGGTTGACCAGCAGTCTTTCAAGCAGTTCCTCAATAAATCGCGGCAGGGTGAGTTCGATATCGTGCTTTCCAGCTGGTATCCCGATTTTGATGATCTCGTCACCTATGCTGATCTCCTCGGTTCCCACAATGCGAACAATCGTGGTCGCTACAAGAATGCTGAGTATGACCGCTGGCTGGCTGTGCTGCAGGGCTCTGTTGATCCTAAGACACGATTCAGCGCCGCAGCCGAACTGCAGCGGATTATCATCGAAGAAGTGCCGGTACTGCCGACTGCCGAGACAGGCAGTGCTTTCCTGGTGCATCCGAAACTGAAGGGCATGGTCAGACGTGTGATCGGACAGGACCCAGATTTTACTTATGCCCGGGTGGTCAAATAAGGCAGGCGATGACGGCCGCCTGCCAGAACCAGGTTACTGCCGCATATCTTCGATGAAGGCGTTGGATTCAGCAATCGCACGTTGCATGGCAGTGATCAGGTTCTCGACATCCTGGTTCACTGTGCTCAGCTCGCCTTTCAGAGAGGCGATAGCGCGAGCGTTGAGGTTATGTTTCAGGTACAGCACGTTGTCCTTGAGACTGGCCAATACAGGATCAATCGTCTGTTCGGCGCGGCGCATGGAACTTATCAGGCGTTCGTAGCGACGCCGGGTTTCTCGCAGCTGGCGTTCACTGTCACGCCGCAGCGCAGCGTTCGAATACTGTTCCAGCTCGGCCGTCCATTCATCGAACAGATCCTCGGCGACGTCCTCGACCTGCTCGACGCGTTCACGAATGGTTTCAGCCGCTTCCTCGCTGTCTTCGTACTCATCATTAAGCTTGTTGTACACGACCTCAAGATCACCGCCATCGAAGTTGACGACTGCCTGGAACTGCTCAAGCGCGTCCTTGAACTGTTCCTGGCCGTCCTCCTGTGCATCCTGCGCGTCTTCAATCCGGTCAATCAGGATCTCACGCTTATGGATGCCGAACTGTTCCATCGTATCGTAGTAGACGGATTCGCAGCCCGCGAGCAGGATCAGCACTGTTGCGGGTATGATTTTTGCCAATTTCATTATTCTTTTTCCTTAATCGCCTCTACGATCCTCTCCGTGCGCTTGTCTGCGAGGTGACCGTGTACAACGAAAAGGGCGTGTACGACACCAGGAATCCAGAACAGCAGCGTCAGGAAAATGCTGATAATGCCCTGAATTGGCTTCCCGCAGAGGAAAACGGCGACAGGGGGTAGAAGAATAGCGAGCAGGTAACGCATGTGTTCCTCCGATGTTTATATCATTGTTGGCATTGGCGCTATATTAACTCGAAATAGCGTTTCAGTTCCCAGTCAGTCGTCGCCTCGCTGGTGGGGTCATCGCCACTGCTTTGGAAGTTGAGCCAGTCCCAGCGACGCGAGTTGATCCAATAGTCGATGACATCCTGGCCAAGGACACCCGCCAGCAGGCTGTCTGCCTGGAGAGCATCGGCAGCTTTCATCACGCTGTTAGGCAGGCGTTCGACTTCATCGGGCAGGCCCCAGCCAAGGTCGGTCAGCTCCGGCGGCGGCCTCATGGCGTGCCTGATGCCGGCCAGGCCGCCCGCCAGGATGAACGCCAGGGCGAGGTATGGGTTGGCATCCCCGGCAGGCAGGCGGTTTTCAATCCTCGCCGCGCCCGCTGACCGCGTGATGAGACGCAGCGCTGCTGATTTATTTTCCTCACCCCAGGATGCTGTTACGGGTGGCGCCTGGAATTCCCGCATGCGTCGGAATGAATTGACGGTAGGGAAGAACACGGAAGTGGCGGCAGGTGTGGTCGCGACGATACCGGCGACCCATTGCATCAGGAAATCGGTACGGCCGCTCTCATCCAGGAAAATCGCTTTGCCCTTGCTGTCGACCAACGAGTGGTGGATATGCAGGCCATTGGCGAAACCGTGGCTGTGTTGTGCCATGAAAGTGACGGCCATGTCCATGTCGACAGCGACTTCATGGATCAGTTGTCTGGCACGTGACAAGGTGTCAGCAGCAGCAACCGGATCCTTGGGTGAGAAATTCAACTCGATCTGGCCGATGCCGCCTTCATCACTCCAGGATTCCCAGTCAAAGCGCTGCCAGTTGAGGCGCTTCACGACCTCGGTCATGAATGGTTTAACGCGGTAGGCATTCCTGGCCTGGTAAATCGCCTCAGACGATGCCGCGGTGACAGGGTCAAGGTCCCGGTACTGGCGCCGTCGGGCACTCTCAAAGCTGTTGCTGAACAAAAAGAACTCGAGTTCAAAAGCGGCCTTTACCTCATAGCCGAGTTCATTGACCTGGCTGGTGACTTTTCGAAGCAAGGTCCGCGGGCAGATGGAGATTTCATTACCGTCGACGTCAACAAACTCGCAGACGCAATGCCCGAGATCAGGGTCAATGCCGTCCCAGATGATGGTATTGATGTCAGGTTTCAGGTGAACGTCCCCGATCAGGGCGTTGCGGAACTCGTGCCAGAAGGTGAGGTGCGGGGTTCCATCCATATCCATGGCGAGCGCCATATCGGCGATACCGTGACCCTCTGGCAGCGTCTTGAGAAATTTGGGTCGGTTGACGTACTTGCCGACCACGGTGCCATCCAGTGTGGTCGCATGTGTGCGGATGATCTCGACATGGTGTCGATCCAGCCAGTCTTCTATGGTTGGTTCATCCATGCGTGTCGCCTGCTTTGCCAGGCTCAACATCACCCAACATGATTTTCTGGCCGCTGCCGCTGAGGCCAGCGAGATACTTCAAATGGCCACGGAAGCGCACCTTGCCGGCCATCACCTCCTGCAGCAGCAGAGCATTGCCGGAAAAAATCTCCGCCAGCTGTGCTGACGTTCCATGAATCTCAATCGTGTCTTCGCCGCTGCCCAGGTTCAGGCTACGGTCTTCATCGGTACAGGTGACCCGCAGTGATTCCGGGACATAGGGGTCGTTGCATACCGACTGCCAGTACCGCTTAGCGCTGTCGGTCCAGTTTGGCAGCGGCAGGCTCATCAGCTTGCCGATTTTCATTGCCAGCAGGGGATGTCGCCATAGACCTTCGACGCGTTCGCCCGCGGCCGGATTGTCGAAGTCAAGGTGGATAATGAGCTGACTGTCTTTGGCGACGCCATGGGACAGTTCAAGCGTGCGATCTTTGACAGCGATCGTCACCGCATGGGCGTTCTTCGTCGACTTGAGCGAGAAAGTGGTGGCAAGGCCGGTCAGGATCGCATCGCTACCGGGGCGCTGCAGGCAGCATCGCAGCCGATTAGCCAAAACCCGTGGCAGCAGAGGCGCGTCTTCTTCGACCATTACTTCGATTGTCATAACTCGTCTGCACCCACCGTGGTTGCGGCATCGATGGCCCCATCTTAAGCTGCGTCAGGCATTTGAACAAACATGGAAAGTATGTACCCGGTTGTTTTCTGCGGCGTGATGATGCTGGCGCCCATTGTCTTCATCACGCTGTTTTTTGTCTCTGCACCCTACGGCCGTCACGTCCGGGCAGGTTGGGGCCGAACAGTGCCAAGTCGCTATGGCTGGCTTGTCATGGAAGCGCCGGCAAGTCTGATCATGTTGGCCATGTTTTTCCTGGTGCCAGCTAATCTGACGATCTATCTGCTGCTCCTGCTGTGGCAGATTCACTACTTCCATCGCGCGTTCATTTACCCGTTTACCACTGGCTCTGCCCGGACCATGCCGTGGCTGGTGGTGCTCATGGCGGTATTCTTCAATCTCTGCAATGGCTACCTGAATGGCTGGCATTTCATCATCAACGCTGACTGGTATGACGCTGCCTGGCTGCTAACACCGCACTTCATTGCAGGCTTGTCGCTTTTCGGTTTTGGCTACGTCGTGACGAAAAAGTCAGACGCGATCCTGAAAGAGCTTAAACAGAACAGTGAGGGCGGCTATGGGATTCCGGAAGGCTTCCTGTACCGCTGGGTCAGCTGCCCAAATTATCTGGGAGAGTGTATCCAATGGCTGGGGTGGGCACTGATGACACTGTCTCCGGCGGGCTGGCTGTTCTTCGTCTGGACACTGGCCAACCTGGTGCCCCGAGCCATAAGCCATCAGAAATGGTACCGCGATCAGTTCGCGCACTATCCACAGGAGAGAAAAGCCATTGTGCCTTTCATCGTTTAGGTGCACTGTGTCCCAAAGAATCTGACCGCAACAGGAGTGATAACCATGTCTGAGGAAATGACGCTTAACGAAGCAATATACAACTGTCGAGCCATGCGTCGACTGAAGATGGATGAAGTGCCGGAGGCGCAGTTGCTGCAGTTGATCGATGCAGCCCGGCAGGCACCGAGTGGCTCAAATACGCAGAACTCCCGCTGGGTCGTGGTCCGTGATCCCGCGCAGAAACAGAAGCTGGCTGACCTGAACCGGAAGAACGCCGAACCCTATATTCGCCCCAGTCTGGAAAACCCCGCCAGTGAGAAGCAGAAGCGCATGCTTGAGGCGGTCGTCTGGCAGATGGACAACATGCATCAGATTCCGGCCTTGATTGTTGCCTGCTTTGACTATGGCGAGAAAGTTGATGGCATGGGGGTGTATCGACAGGCTGGCTCAGTCTGGCCGGGCATTCAAAACCTGCTGCTGACGGCGCGGTCGCTGGGCCTGGGTGCAGCACCGACGACGCTTGCCCTGCGTGACCAGGATGAGGTTAGGCAGGCGCTGAACCTGCCAGATAACTTTGCCGCGCTTTGCCTGATTCCCGTGGGTCAACCGATGGGTAAGTTCGGGCCTGTGTCCCGACGGCCGCTCGAGGAAATCATGCGCTTTGATCGCTGGGACTAGGCCCGTTGCACGTCGCGCCAGGTCGTTTAGCGTTGTGGCTCATTGATCGCAAGCAGCGTTAAACGCTGGCTCCGAGGTCCCAGGTGATCTGTCAGTCGTTATTCATTGCGCTCAAGATGGTTTCCAGCTCATGTTCAAGGTTGAGCGTCGCCAGTATCTCCTGCAGATTGGGCGACCAGTCCGAAACCTCCGTGTGTCTTGTTGCTCGCCTTAAGCGGGTCTGCCTTTCCTTCCAGCTTATTGCAGCTTCAGGACTTTCTGGCAGGAGGGAGAAATTTCTTACGCTGCTTATATGACTGACCGCGTCCTTGCCGGGATGTGTGAATAGCTCCAGTAAGGTTCTCTCGAAGTGAGCGATTCTTGCGCGATCGGTCTCTGTTAAATCAAATGACGTCACTTTGGTCATGTCAAACACGATAGCGCGAATAGAGTAGCTATCTTCGATGCTCAGCTGTCTGGTAATTTCCAGGATTGCATTGTCGCCTGCGGCTCCGATATAGGGGTCTGAAAACTTGATGAACAATAGCCCGTATTCAGGGAAGAGTCTGTAGCGGTACATCGGTTACAAATGATCTCTTGTTACAAATGATCTCTGGCAGTTAAAGGTCGATTTTTCTCACCGCCAAAGCACCATTATAAACCGAACCATCAGGCGAAACATGAGCTGCGCCCACTCCGGGGGAAGATAGCTGAAAGCAATACTATGTCAGTATCAGTGCATCCAGTGCGGTTCCCGGTGGGTAATTGTCAGCAATCTGGTACATGCCTTCATCAGTAATCGCTGCAGCGATGGTAATGGTATCGCCGGGGCCCACTTCAACCGGGCCAAGCGTCGCAATCGCGCACCGCTGCTGGTTTAGCGGCGCATCCAGTGATGTGAGGACAAAGCCCTCTTGCGTCGCTTCCAGGCGCAATTCGGCAAGTATTGAATCGAGCATGCCACCGTGTGCCGTGAATCTGACCGTCCCCTGAAGCTGCAGAGAGCCCGTCGCGCTGCCGTCCGGCGCGAAAGCCAGATCTCCACCGGGTGCTACTGGGAACATGATTGTGCCGTCCTCGGTACGCACAGCCCCGTCGTCCAGAGTGATTGAGCCGCCCATACCTTCGACATAGGCCCTGAAACTGGCCTTGACGCCCCAGGTTAATTTGCTGTGACTCATCTCGTTCCCCTCGAATTGGATTCAGTGAACATGTCAATGTTCTGTTTCTTCCGGTGGTTTGCCGCCTGCGATATCTGATTGTCCTTAAGGACCATGTCTGACCACCAGACACTAGCAAGAAAGCGCCCATTTGCAAGTACAACGCACCCTGAGTCAAGGCTAGTGTCTATTTTGGACGGATGACTGATCGCGTCGCTGCGGCAGGTTTTCCATCCAGAGTCCGGTCTGGCATGCTGGTTCGTAAAATTCTCGCACTGCGTGCCAAAAGGAGACCCACATATGCAATTGAAAGACCGTACTATCGTCCTCACCGGTGGGGCCGGTGAACTTGCTGGCGTGCTCGCCCGGCGACTTCTGGCAGAAGGAGCCAACCTGGTGTTGTCTGACCTTGACCAGGCCGCCCTGGAAACCAGGCGCGACCAACTGGATGCAGCAAACGTTGAGATTCTGGCCGGCGATGTGGGCGAGGAAGAAACGAATGCTGAGATGGTGGCGCTGGCAGAACGCCGCTTCGGTGGGCTGCACGGCTTCATTGCCAATGCCGGCATCGAAGGGCCGGGTGCGCCGCTGTCTGAACAGACGGCGGAAGGCTTTGACAGGGTCATGCGCGTCAACGTGCGTGGTCCATTTCTTGGTTTAAAGTGTGCTATGCCCGCCATGGCTCGCGCCGGTGGTGGTGGCATCGTGATTTTATCTTCGATTGCTGGCGTCACCGGGTCGCCTGGCCTGGCGCCCTATAACACCAGCAAACATGCTGTGATTGGGCTAATGCGATCTGCTGCGGCTGAGGGCGCAGCCGCAGGCATTCGGGTGAATACCATTAACCCCGCACCGCTCGAAGGCAGGATGATCAGTTCG
>Ga0181568_10004267_pt1 | contig 12798 bp, 16 predicted proteins | sample 101ome_20_FD_133758 | JGI IMG/M metagenome (GOLD analysis project Ga0181568, IMG submission 133758) | Coastal salt marsh microbial communities from the Groves Creek Marsh, Skidaway Island, Georgia - 101404AT metaG (megahit assembly) | ecosystem: Environmental > Aquatic > Marine > Intertidal... | reverse complement strand
ATATATATAAATATATAATAAATATAAATAATAATTTATCAAATAATTTAATAAAAGATATTATTAAACAAATTATAAATGATAATATAGATAATTGTATATCATTTTGTAGATTAAATAATATTTTTATAGATTTTAGTAGTTATTTTATAGTAACAAATATAAATGAAATTGTAAATACTCATTTTTTATTAAAAATTGATTTAAATAAATAATTTTATATAATTATAATGAATATTAAAGAACTTAAAAATAAATGTAAAGAATTAAAAATTAAAGGTTATAGTAATAAAAATAAAAAAGAATTAATAGAGTTAATTGAAAAATATGAAAATATAATAAAACCTAATTCTGATAATCAAAATATAATTGAAATAGATTGGGATAAAGAAAAAAGCGCATTAAGTTTATTTTCGGGAATGGGGGGAGATACGTTAGGAATAGAACAAGCACATTTAAATGTTGTATTATACAGTGAAAAAATAAAACAATTTCAAATGACACATGAAGAGAATTTTTTAAATAGTAAATTAATTGGAGATGATATTACAAAAATTTCTGATGAAACATTTTTGAAATATAGAAATACATTAAAATTAATTTTTGCTGGTTTTCCTTGTCAAGGTTATAGTAATGCCGGTAAAAAAGATCCAAATGATCCAAGAAATAGTTTATTTAAGGAATTTGTAAGAGCAACAAAATTAATTCAACCTGATTATATTATTGGTGAAAATGTAAAAGGTTTATTATCAAGAAAAACAGGTACAGGCGAAAATGTAATTAATATTATAGTAGAAGAATTTGAAAAATTAGATTATGATATAATTTATAAAGTTTTTAAAACAGAAAAATATGGAGTTCCACAAAAAAGAGAACGATTAATAATTTTAGGAGTAAAAAAAAGTTTAAATAAATCATTAAAATTTCCTGAAGAATTAAATACACCAACTAATTTAAAAAATATAGTAAAATTTGATATGACCGGTGCTATTAAAATAAATCCTGAAGATTTTGATATGACTAGTATTCCCTCTGAATGTATATTAACAGATATGGATAATGATGAAACAGAAAATAATGTTCATCCTTATTTAAAAGTAATTGCTAAAGGTCGTGATTTTGTATATAAAGATAAATCATATCCAATTAGATTATCATTTGCTAAACGTGATTCAGCTGTTCATAGTGAAATAATTGATATAAGAAAACCAAGTAAAACTATTATATGTACTTATGAACATCAACCACGATTATTTGTACCATTAAAAAATAAAAATGGATATTATTTACGTTGTTTATTACCTGATGAATTAAAACAAATTCAAGGATTCCCTGCTAATTATAAATTAACAGGTTCATTAAAAGAACAAATAGTTCAAATAGGAAATGCTGTTCCACCACCATTAATTAAACAAATTGTAGAATGTACTAAATAATTAATATTTTTCTAATAAACATTCAATATTTGCTTTATATGTAGGTCGAGCATAAACTTCCATCATTCCATATAAATTTTTTTTATTTTCACCTCTACAATATTTATCTTTTAATATAGTTAATTCACGTGTATAATCATCTATCCAAGGCATAGATGTTTCTACTATTTTTTGTCCATTTATAAATACTAATTGTGGAGGTAATTTTTTATTTCCTGTAAAAATAATACAATAATTAATATCTTTATTAGGACAAGTATCATTAAAATAAATTGTTAATGAATCTGTTTTTTTACATTCCAAATTTAATCCTGTTTTATTAATATTACGAAAATCTTTAGATTGTTGTGAAGATGCTTCTTCATATGTTATATCATTTTCATCAAAAATATCTTTTATTTTTTGAATATAAATTCTTTCCGGATTTTGTGTATTTCCTTTTTTTGTTTTGAGATCTTCAATAAAATTTTTATCTATATTTTTTTCAAGCAAAATTTGTATTTTTTCAAAAATAGCCAGTTTTAATTCCTCTGACATTTAATATAAATTAAAATATAAATCAATTTTAAATTTATATTATCTTATTTTAATATTATAACACTGTCTTAACCAATATAAAATACTAAGAATTATTCCTATACATACAGCTATTAATTGATTACCATCTGGTTTTGGTAGTTCATCATTAAATTCATTTGTAAGTAAAATAGTACTATACCATCCTAATATTCCACTACAAATCATAATTATAAGAGCAATATATCTATTTCTATTAAAATTAAATTTTAAAGTATCAATAGTAAACATTATAATTAATATAATAAAAAAAATATATATAATATATATATAATGGGAAAATACGGTATTTATGATAATCATACTGATTTTTATAATAATTTATTAAAAAACCATCGTGTTAAATATAATATATCAGATACAGAGTCAGTATTAGGAACTGTTATTGAATTAACTGCATTAGGAGTTAAAGCAGTAGTAATATTAGGTGATGATAAAAAAAAATATATAGTTTTTCCTCGTAGTTCAGATAAATTAGAAATAGAACAATAAAACTAAACCATAATCATATATTTCATTTTAACAGCAGAACCACCTTGAGGTTGCCTTCCTTGACTACTAGTTTTAGATAAATATTTTTTTTGTTTTTTATCAATTAGGGCTTTCAATTCGTTTGCTTCATATTCATCAATAGGTGGTTCATCAGGTTCTTCTTCTACAGGAATTTCTCTCTGATGTTGCATTTTATATATTTATAAATTTTTTTTTTAAGTATATTATTTAATTAAGTATTAATTTTATCTAAGTCTTCTATAATTTCATTAACATCTTCTAATGTTATTTTAGTATCAGCTACTTCAAAAAATTCACCTTCTAATTTTTCTAAAGGAAGAATAATAATTAAAATTTTAACAACAGATAATACTAAAAGAATTACTTTTCCTATTTCGGTTTGTGGGTATATTTCTGCATAACCACTACCTGAAAATGTAATAGAAGCATAAAATACACAATCTAATATATCAGAAGTTTCATTTAATCCAACAAAATGGTCACCATCTCTTAATCCATAAATTATTATGCCAAAACATAATACTACTATACAAAAATACATAAGTTTTTTTTTAATTTCATCTAAAGTAAACATCAATTTATTTATATGTATATATAATATTATTATTTAAAAAATAATAAATTAAAAATCTAATTTAATTGTTGATTGAGAAGATTTGTTTCTAAATTAGTAATATTTTTAACACCTTCAAATATATCTAAATTATCATGGAAAGAACCAACATATAATACAAATTCAGTTAATAATAAATATTTAAATACACTTAATAAAATAAATATTATTTTAGCAATAGGGCTAGTAGGATGAATTCCTACATAACCACATCCAGATAAAGAACAAGATACAAATGAAATAACATCTATTATACTTGAATCATATGTTAATCCTTTAAAATTAATATCATATTTTAATAAATTTATTATTACGATAAAAATACCTAATACAATACCATATATAATAAGTCTTTGCATATATAATATAACAAATAAAATAATTAATTATTTATGTTTTTTAAATATAAAATTTATTATTAATAAGATATAGATTTTTCTTCCACACAAAATATTATACATTCATATTCATCTGAATTATCAATTTTAATTTTATTAAAACTACATTCATTAAAATTAATTTTTTTTATAGAATCAAATGAATTATTTATATAATATAATCCAGGTATTGTTTTTTTATATTTTTTATACATTGAAACCTTATTATAAAAATTATAATTTTCGGAGTTACTTGTAATTTCATAACTTGAATTTAAACCATATTCTATTTTAATTTTACATTTCTCTAATATATCTTCCTTAAAATATTTATTTGATTTATTATTATAAATACTATTTAATTCATCATATGTTTCATCTGATCTATAATTTAAAATATCAATATATTTAAATATATTATTTTCTAATACATGTTTTTTTATAGAAAATTCACCATCACTATCTATACCAATTTTAATTGAACTTGAAGTTCCTAAATGTTCCCATAATGAATTTGATAATAATTCAATATTTGAATTATATGAAACTACATTTGAAGATTTATTCAGTTCCCAAGGTATTTTATTATTATGATCTAAATTTGTAAAATTTAATAAATCATTTTTTTCATTTCTATTAGAATGTCGTAAAACGAAAAATAATTCATTTGTTTTATTTGTTACTATATTAATTGTTTCATTATGTTGATGATGTGAACCATCATTTTCAGTATTGACATTTAATAAATTATATTTATTAATAGATTTAAATAATCCTCCTATTTTTAATTCAGATAATTCAAATGGTTTATATTTAATTATATTAAAACTAATTGATATTTTACATAAATTATAATAAAATTCAGCTATTGAATTTTGTGATGTTTGTATATTTGTTATTGGTATTGTATCTGTTACTAAAAAATTATGAATTGCTGTATTTCCTGTTCTAAAAGGTTTTATTTCATATTTATTAATTAATACATCAAACATAGATAAATCATTCTTATCTGCTGTTACTGTTGTTATATGTGCACTACTACTAAAATTCGGAATATTATTACTAATAAAATTTATTCCATTTGGTAATTTTACATTTTGATTATATAATTCATTTGTAACATTAGAAACTACAGGAGATGTTGAATCAATAATAAAATCTTCTGGTTGTAATAATACAGTATATAAATCATTTACTTCTCGTGTTTTAATTAAAATAGATATTTTATCTATTATTACTAATGGTAATATATTATCAATATTATTACAAAAATAAAAATTTAAAGGTATATATAAAGTTCTACCAGGAATAGATGGTGGTTTATCATAATTATAATCATTAGATATTGGATGTATTAGTGCTTGTTTAATATTATCATCATTAATTTTCCAACGGTATGTTTCCTTATTTAAATGAGATACTGGATAAGAATTATTTCTATTTCCAGCATTAGCAGGATCATATAACTCTGGTACATTTCCAATAAGTTCATTATGTATATGTTTTTCTTCATCTGATAAATTTATTTCATTCCATATATATAACCATTCTGTATATGTATATAATGTAATTGTTTTTTCTGTTTTTATATTTTTACCCTTATAATTATTTTTAAATTGAATAGTTAATTGTGCATCTTCAATAATATTATAACCTAAATTTTTTATCCATTTAAATTGTCTCTGATTAGATGAATAAATAGATGGTAATTCTAATTTAATAAATATTTTATGAAGATAATTAAATTTATCATATATACTATTTAAATTATCATTTCTTAATGTATATGTAAAATTTTTCCCTTCTTGATTTAAATCGTAATTAATATAATTATGAATATGTTTATATTCCATTAATATATTTATATAAATAAATATTTTATAAATAAATTGAATTTAATTTAAAATTGATTTTTTATTTTTTTTTTATAAAAACAAATGAGTATTCAACTTAATACTGATGGTATGATTCATGAATTTGAAAAATGTGTTAGAGCAAATTTACAAAATATAATATCTGAATTATGTGAAGGTGAAAATTTGAATTATGTTGAAATTGTTGAAAAATATGGACATCTTGGATTAAATGATGAACCAATTACACGTGATTATAAACCTAAAAAAACAAGAGCTGTTAAACCTCCATTATCAAAAGATAGATGTAATGCATATGCCTCTGGTGGAAAACAATGTTTACGTTCAAAAAAAGATGGTACAGATTTTTGTAGAAGACATAAACATAAAAGAACTTATGGTACAATACATGATAAACCACCTGATGTAATTACACCTATTAAAAAATATGAAATAGATGATAATAATAATGATAATAATATTAATGATTTTAATAATGATTTAGAAATAGAACATAAAGGTAATATTATAACATTAGAAAATGGTACTGAAGTTATTTTTATACCTACTACAGGTTTATGTTATTCTTATGGTAAAAAAAATATTGAATTATTAGGTAAATTAAGTAATGATAATAAAAGTATTATAACTTAATTTAAGTTAATAATAAAAAAAAAATTTATATATTTTAAGTATTAATTATGAATTCAAAAATATTTGATAGTATTTGTAAAAAATTAAGTGAAAATAAAGAAATAAAAGAATCTATTTTAAATATAAAAAAATATATTGATTCCAGTTTTATTTTTTTATATATTGTATGTACTTTAATAATTATTATTTTATTTATAACAATATCATTATTATTAATAATTATTTATTTTTTAAATAAAAATAATATTTTTTAAAAAAATGATTTTAATTCTAAAGTTTTATCTCCTTTTATTGATGTTGGTTTTGGTAATTCAATTGGATTTAAGTCATTATTTATTTTGTCTAAATATAATTCGTGACTTTTAATATTTTTTATTATATTATTAACAGAATAATTAATTACTAATTCATTTAATTTTCCTAACTCTTTTTTTATTTCATTTTTATTAGAATAATTATTTGTACTGTTATTTAAATATATAGATCGCATTATTATTAATAATTCATTTCTAGATTGTTTTGATATATTATAATTAAATTTTGTTTTTACTGTATTTATAATTTTTAAATGTATTAAATCTATATTTTTATTAGATAAAAATAAATCTGAAATTATATTTTTTTCTGTTATACCTTCTATAGCAGTTTTATTAAAATTTTTATCAATAATACTCATATATTATATATAAATATTTAAAATTGATATTATTAAAATTATATATTAAATTTAAAAATGTCATGTAATGAAAATTCCGATATATGGTCTTTATTTGATGATATATCTGATACATTTACAGAAAAAAAACAAGAATCAATAGAAAATAAAGATACAGAAAATAATAATGATGATGATATATGTAGAAATTGTAATATACAAACTGATTTCAAAATAGAAGATGGCTATAAATGGTGTAGTGATTGTGGTGAAAATAATGGTATTTTTATTGATACTACGCCTGAATGGCGTTTCTATGGTTCTGAAGATAGTAAATCTTCAGATCCTACACGTTGTGGAATGCCTGTTAATAATTTATTAAGTAATATGTCTTGTGGTACAATGATAAGTTCTAAAGGAAATAGTCCAGAAGTTAAAAGATTAAGAACAATTCACAAATATATTACAAGTAATTATAATGATAGAGCTATATTATCTATATTTGAAAATTTGAATATTATTGCATTAAATAACAATATTAATTCCATGATTGTAGATCAAGCAAAAAAAATTTATAAAGATATTCGTGATATTAAAATATCACGAGGAATAAATAGAGACGCATTAATTGCTACCTGTTTGATGGCAAGTTTAAATATTAATAATGTATCACGTAGTCAAAAAGAAATTGCAGAAATTTTTAATATAAATCAATCTCATATTACACAAGGACGTAAAAAATTATTAGAATTAAATAATTATATTAAAAATAATTTAATTTATAGTATAAATATTACTACACCTGAAAATTTTATTCCACGTTTTTGTTCTTCATTAGATATTGAAAATAAATATATTGATTTAATGAAATTAATATGTAAAAAAATTCAAAAATTACCTGATATATCAGAAAATACACCACCCGCTATAGCAAGTGGTATTATATATTTTATATGTTATTTATGTAAATTAAATATATCAAAAAAAAAAATTTCAGATGTATGTAAAATATCTGAAGTAACAATAAATAAATGTTTTAAAAAATTATTAATATTTGTTGATTTATTATTTTCTAATGAAATTAAAAAAGCATATAATATAAATTATACAATTAAAATCAAATAAAATAAAATAATATTCATTTTTTTATATTTTTAATTTTAAATAAAATAATATAATATATGACTAATACATTTACCCCTAAAGTTGAATTAGAATCTAGTACATTCAATTTATTTAATATGGATAAATTTAGAGAATTTCTAATTGATAATAATGTATCTGTTAGTATTGTTTCATTTGCTGTGGCATATTATTTAAAAGAACTAATTGATTCTTTTTATGAAAATATAATGTTCTGTGAAGATAATACACAAAAAATCGATTCTTATAATATTTGTATTTTTGGTATTAATATTCGTTTTGGTAGATTTATTATATCCTTTTTAAAATTTTTTATTAGTTGTATTTTAGTTTTTTATATTGCTCGTTTTTTAACTGATTTAGTAAATTAATATAATAGTTTATATACATAATATATATTAATTCTAAAAATTTTTTTTTTTACTTATTAAAATATATGTTTATATATATATATGGACCTTACTTCAATCTATAATGAAAATATATTAATAGATATAAATAATTTAAATACTTTTTTAAAACAAAATTTAGGAGATATAGATGATTATATATTATTAGAATTAAAAAATAAAATTGGAAATAAATGTAATAAAGATGGTTTAGTACTTAAAAATTCTATTCAAATTATTTTTAGAAATTGTGGAGAATTTACATTTAATGAAAAAATTTTATATAAAATAAAATTTTCTGCTGATATTTTATTTCCAACAGAAGGTTGTCTTTTAGAAAATTGTAAAATTATTTTTATCAGTAAAGTTTTATATATTGCAAAACCTGATAATAAAGATTTAATTATTTTATTACCTAAAAAATTTATAGATAATTCTATTAGTCTTAAAAATAGAATTGATGTTATATGTCTTAATAAATATTATGAACTAAATGATAAATATATGTTTATTATTGGAATTCCACATTTTAATAATCCTATACAAAAATTTATATCACCTGATACCAAAAATGATGATATGTGTAAAAATATTTTAGAAGATTTCCAAAAAAGTGATGAATATTCAGCACTTAATGAAATATATTTTAAAGAAAATAAAAAAGAAGACATCGGTGAAACTTTTACTATTGATTATAATACAAATAGTTCAATCAGAAAAAATACACATGCTAATACTATATTACTTAAATTACGTGATGAATTAAATAAAATAATAAATACTACAGAAGAATATACTGAATATCAAATTAATACTACTAATTTAACTAATTATGAAGATCTTTTTAATATTATTGAATTAATAAATATAGATTATTCATTATATACCTCGCCATTATATTTAAGTTATAAACTTGACTTAATTAATTTTATTGATTTTGATTTTAATCATTATAAAAATAGTTTAAATCAAATCAATACAAATGAATTTATATCAAATAATACTAAAATAACAATAAATAATAGTATAAAAGATTGTTATATTATTTCAACTATTTATATTTTACAAAATTGTAAAATATTTAAAAAAAAATTACAAAATTTTATACAAAATCCTCCTGTATCTACTGCTGATATTTATTTAAATTTTTTAAATGAATTACATTCTTTAGTAAATGATACTAATAATAATATAGATAATTTCAAAAACATACTTCAATCTCTTATTCAAACTGCTGATATTAATTTTGATTTAAATATTATACAAAATGTATATGATTTTATTAATATTTTATTTTATTTTATAGATAGAAAAAAACAATTTTCAACATATAAATATTATGTATATAATGATGTAATAGAAGGATATACCTATACTAAAATAAATCATACAAATAACATTAAGTATTATATAGAACAATTAATTGATAAACAAGAAGAACTTTTAGAAGATTTCTATTCTATCAATGTTAATGAATATACCTGTTCTGAATGTCAATTTAGATATTATCATATTAAAAATAAATTTACTATTAATACTAATATTCATAATTATAATACTCTTGCAAATTGTATTCATCATTACTCTAAAACTCCTTCAGATATAAATGGTATTAAATGTCCTGTTTGTGAAGCTATGTCTATTAAAAAATTATCTTATATTTATGCTAATCCTAAACAATATTTATTATTTGATATTAATAGAATTCTTTTTGAATCTGAAAATTCACTTAAAAAAAATTCACAGGAGTTATTTATAAATAATAGAATTCATTTCAAAATAATTGATAAAAATAAATCCATTGATAAACTCTTATTTAATAATTATATTTTAGATTTAAAAAGTATTATTTGTCATGTTGGAACAATCTCTAACGGACATTATATTTCTATAAATAAAAATAAAAATGATTTATTTGAATTACAATTAGATGAAAAAAATTATATTGTCCAAAATCAAGATTTTTATAATTTATCTGTATTTAAAAAATATATATCTAATGTTGTTTATCAAATAAATAATATAGATAATCCTATGAGTGATATTCATTTATTATTATATGAAGACTATTATTATAGTGTTAATGAAGATGTCACATATGAAAATTTTATTAAAAATGAAGTAGGTATTAATGTGAATACTTTTATAGGTGGTTCTTCTTCATCTGAAAAAGTATCTGAATCTTCAAAAAATCCTTTAGAAAAATTAATTGTTTCTGAATTAATAACACCTAAAAATTTAATAATTTTATTTAATAATTTCTTTGATAATAAAAATATTAATATTACCGGTAATGAGTCCGAAGATGATTTATTAGAACATATTAATACTTTCTGGTTTCAAAATATGAAATATATTATTAGTTCTATTCATAATATATATAATGAAATTATTATAAAATATATTAATAGTTTAAAAAATAATCTTACTTCTTATGAAAATCAAATTCAATTTTTAACTCAATATCCACCTGTTAATTTCTTATATGATACTATAAATAGAATTTATATAGGTTCTGCAGGTTATAATATAAATAAAACAAATCATTGGGATGTTATTTATTCATCAAGTCCTAATCAATTAGATTTGTATTCACAACATTTTAATTCTATTGAAATTAATGATACTTATTATAATGATGAAGAAAAAATTAATTGGAATAATGTTAAAAATAATTTAATTCAAATTAATAATTCTAAATTTAAATGTTCCATTTTATTTAGTACTCATTTTTCTAATATTATTATTAATACAAATATTGATCAATTAAAAGATATTATAGAAAATGAATTTAATATTTATTGGAATGAACGTATAGAATTAATAGAAGATTATATAGAAAATATTGTATTTATATTTAATTCTAATTTTGAATATAATAATGAAAATTTTGATAAACTTAAATTATTAAATGATATAATACTTGAAAATTATAAAGACTCTTTTAATTTTATATTTGAAATATATAATAATGATTGGTATAATAAAAATGTTTCTGAATATTTTATAAGTCAATCTTTAACATATGTTTCATTAATAGTAAATAATAATAATGCTGATTTTGGTTATAATTTTGATTCTCAAACTAATTTTGAATTTATTAATTCAATAAATCTTCCTATTTCTTATATCAAATTATATGGTTCTAAAAATAAATATAATGGTAGTCATACTTCTGATTTATATAAAATTATTAAAACTATTAAAAATAATGATAGTATAGATACAACATTTATATCAAAAATTAATCCAAATAAAAATCATTTTATTTATTTTAATAATTTAGAAACTGATTTTAATAATATACGTTATCAACCTAAAGATTCTTCTGATGATGAAACCCTTACTTCTGATAATTATTCTTCACAACAAAAAGATAAAACATCTGATATACAAATAACTACAGGTGGTTCTGATAGTCCAAATCAACCTGATTTTGAAAAACAACCAGAAGATGATTTAAAAGAACCAGAAGATGATTTAAAAGAACCTTCTATTATTACAGAATTTGATACTGATAAAACTATAGATGAAACAATGGGTGAAAATATGAATATGCCTTCAGCAGTATTTGATGCAAAATGTTTATATCATATTTTGGAAAAAATAAATCAATAATAATTAATTTAAAAAAATAACATTTTAATATTATATAGAATGAAAGATGAAAAAAAAAAAATCACCGATGATATGATAAATCAAATTTTATATAAATTATCTATAATATCTTATATAAAACAAGGAGAAAAATTATATTGTGATGATGAATCTAATATTTTTATCGATAATTCTTATATCCCATCTATTTCACGGTTTATCTCAAATCAGAATAGAGTTGTCACCATTAAAAATATAAAAGATATTATTGATGATGTAATTTATATAACTGATTTTATATATAGAAATGAAATAAGTGTAAAAAAAAACGAAAAGGAAAAAAATGAAAGACTCGTCAAATCGTTTTTCAAAGAATCCAACGAAAAAATACTTAAGTCTTTTTATATAAAAATGACTTGTGCTTTGGATGGTTTAAATAATTTAAAATTAACTTATAGTGGTGATCTTACCATTAAAACAAGTATTGATTTATTAATAGGTAGAATACAAACACGTATTAATCGTTTAGAAGGTATATTAGTTGTAGCAGTTTAAAAATTTTATTCTTAAATTGATTTTTTTTTATTTATATTTATTAAAATGAATAATTTTTGCTCCTGTTTTTCTAGTGTAACTTCTCCCCCTATACACATTACTTTACCACATTCTCCTAATTGGAATATTTATAATTATAGAAATTTAGATTGTCAACCAGATGAAGAATTTTCTGAAGAAAAACGTATTGATTTTCATAAAGGATTATTAAAATTAATTAATTTTCCTATTGATAAATATATTATTAAAAGATATGATAATCATCCCGATGGACCAATAACAACATATTTAGAATGGCAAGTTATAAAAAAACGTAGTAGATTATAATTTAACCTTCACCTGCTATTTTAGTTAATACACTTTGTTCGGGAGCATAATTTGGACATAATTTAGCCATGTTTTTTGTTACTTCATCTTGTATTTTTACTATTTCATCT
>Ga0181568_10004265_pt1 | contig 12803 bp, 11 predicted proteins | sample 101ome_20_FD_133758 | JGI IMG/M metagenome (GOLD analysis project Ga0181568, IMG submission 133758) | Coastal salt marsh microbial communities from the Groves Creek Marsh, Skidaway Island, Georgia - 101404AT metaG (megahit assembly) | ecosystem: Environmental > Aquatic > Marine > Intertidal... | reverse complement strand
TCACGAAAGGTGACAAAAAATTCCGGGTCTCAGGTACTGTCATCGGGAAGAGCCCTCGGGTTGTCGAAATTGATAAACTCTTTGTAGACATCAACACGACGGGAGAATTCCTTATTGTTAAAAATGACGACCGTCCGGGGATCGTGGGGGCTGTCGGCACGACTTTGGGTAATGCTTCAGCAAATATCGCCAATCTCTCCCTCGCTCGAAATCTCTCAGAAGGATGTGCACTCACCGTCATTGAGCTCGACGCTCCTTTAAGCAGTGAGGTCATGAATGAGATCCGGGAGGTAGCCGGGGTGACTCTTGCCACTGGGATCTCATTATAGATTACTCGCTGGGTTTACCAAAGCGAACTGAGCGAGGGTCAAATTCCCCATCACGGATCCGATTGACCAATTCGGATCCGTATTCTTGTACGAGTGGGTGATCACCTTTCAAAAACTGTTTGAAGCCCTCAACGCCTCCACACCCTTCCGGCGGGCATAATCCTGAGCCACCATGAACTTGTGGGCCTCGATCCGATGAGACAGCACCAAAGCCTTGAAAAGCAATCAAGTGCTCCCACCGATCATCATCATCATAAAGATAAAGATACTCACTGACTCCATGGGATAACAAGTCCATCAATGTCATCTCATGGGGAGAAAAGTGATCACTCTCTCCACCCTCCTCTTGTCGCCGACGATCTGAAATCAGCAGTTCCACTTGTCCGCCTTGACACACTCGAAACTCATACCCCCCTATCCCCAACCAGCCAAAAGAATCTTGAATAGCGCAATGAAGCTCCTGGAAATTTGCATCACTAGCGAGACTAATCTGCCTCCAAATGGAGGGTTCTGTCCCAATTAAATGAACTTTTAGCTGAGCTCTGAGCGCCTTTTCTTTCTTGCCCTGCCCTTGAGAGGAGGGATTATTTTCAGAGTTTAATTGACGTTTCTGAGAGAGCTTCTCAACGATTTTCGCCCCTGCCTCGGTCGCTAAAACTTGATCAACAAAAGCTTCTATCTCCCCTTCTTCGGCCTGAAGTCCTGGCCCCTTCTCGAGCATCTCAAACAAAAGATCCACCTGCTCACTCGACACTCCATCGACAGCCCCTGCCAGCAAGGCAGCTATTTCAGATGGCAATTGTTCACTCAAAGCAAAGCCAGTCTGCCTTGCCGACTCGCCAAATTCCAGAATCCATTCTGGATTTACTCAATCTCTGGAAAGTAAAAGATGACATTTTAGTTTTTTGCCTCTTATTGACGGGTGAACCACTGAAACGACCTTTCATGAAGTCTCCTCTTATCTTCCTCTTAATCTTACCCCTCGCTGCTCAAGTTAAGATTTCCCCCCTTGCAAGAATCGAAACAGACACGAAAGAGGGACTCTTTTATCAATTCGAATATCAAGAAACGAGTCGCTGGACACCCCTCGGCGAACCGTTTATGGGCACAGGGAAAAAAATCACCAAGGATTTCGCCATCCCGACTGATTCTCAAGTGCGGCTCAAACAACTCAAAGACCAATGGGTTCTTGTCTGGGCTGACGATTTTGATGGATCCTCACTGGATCGAAGCAAATGGGCGAATGAGGAAAATGGCTACGGCGGAGGCAATAACGAGCGGCAATTCTACTCAACAGAACCCAAATACACCGTCGTCAAAGATGGATTGTTAAATCTTCACCTTTTTAGAGAGCCGCACACCACGACAGATGGCAAAACCCAACCGTATAAATCTTCCCGCCTGCGTTCGCTTTATCGAGGAGATTGGAAATATGGGCGCTTCGAAATTCGCGCAAAACTCCCCTCAGGAGAAGGGATTTGGCCTGCAGTGTGGATGTTGCCCACCAATTCTCCCTACGGAACTTGGGCTGCCGGTGGGGAGATCGACATCATTGAATCTCGAGGGTCTGAAGTTGAAAAAACCATTGGGACTCTCCATTTTGGGGGCAAATGGCCCAACAACCAATACAAAGGAGGGAGCTACCGCTTCCCCGATAAAAATGCCAGCGAGGACTTCCATCTCTACGCTGTGGAGTGGGAACGAGATGAAATCCGATGGTTCGTTGACGGAATCGAATGGCAAAAGATCACCAAGGATCAATGGCACTCAGCCTCAGCACCTCAAAGTCCGACCGCACCTTTTGATCAGCCGTTTCATCTCATTATTAATTTAGCCGCTGACGGACACTTTTTTAGCGGTGGAGATCCCAATCATCGCCAAAGTACCGACAACCTCAAAGACGACGCCTTCCCGCAGACAATGCAAATTGATTACGTAAAAGTCTATCAATGGGCGCGATAATTTGGCACCTCCTTGACAAATGATCAACGAAGCTCCACCGTCACAAAAAACATGACAGGGGTGTTTCGTCGTATTTGTGACGATTCTGAGATAATACCCTTACCACCAGTGTAAGTTTATCACCAAGCTGGGAGTCGGACCAAAATCTCGCTCACGCCTGTCGTCACTTTCACCAGAGCCGATAGGCTTTTTTGTTCACAAATAACTCTAGAAACACAAGCGATGATCTCCCGCGACGAAAACGGCATGACACCAGAAAACGCCAAACAACGCTCGGATTATACCGGGAACTTTGTTGAAGACATTGACAATTCTGCTGAACTTGAAGCAATCGCCAAAGACCCGACGATTTTTCCCAACTCAACTCGGATCTACATCCAAGGAGCCATTCATGGATCTCTAAGGGTTCCCATGAGAGAAATCCGCCTTGCAAACACTGAACATCCCAACGGCCGAATCGAAGAAAACCCTCCAATCAGGGTTTACGATTGTTCGGGGCCGTGGGGTGATCCCGATTTTAATGGTGATGTGCGACAAGGTCTTCCTGGCCTGCGTCGAGAGTGGATCCTTGAGCGCAGTGATGTTGAGGAATATGAAGGCCGGGAGGTCAAATCGATCGATAATGGTTACCTTTCTCAAGCCCATGCTGAACAGTATAACGAGAGCAAAGCGGCAAAAAACAAACTTAAGCAGTACCCTGGTTTAAAACGTAAACCCTTGAAAGCAAAGACCCATCCAGTCACTCAAAAATGGTATGCCGATCAAGGCATCATCACTCCAGAAATGGAATACGTGGCCATCCGCGAAAATATGGGGCGACTCGAGAAGTTTAAAACAATCCATGATCATTACCCTCAGCTTGAGGACCTTCCTGAGGACGCCTCAGATCAAATCAAAGATTTTATCCGGCGAAAAAATTCTACTCCAGAAGGCTATGAAATGCCGCGACCAAGTCAAATTGACCCCTTTGCACAGGTTGCGCGCAACGTCACCCACCACCAGCATCCAGGACAAAGTTATGGAGCTCAAATTCCCGAGCTCATCACTGCCGAATTCGTTCGCTCCGAAGTTGCACGCGGGCGGGCAATCATCCCCTGCAACGTGAATCATCCAGAGCTTGAGCCGATGATTATTGGTCGGAATTTTTTGGTCAAAATCAATGCGAACATCGGAAACTCGGCGGTCACTTCCACCATTGACGAGGAAGTTGAAAAAATGCGCTGGGCTACGAAATGGGGAGCAGACACAGTCATGGATCTTTCAACCGGAAAAAACATTCACGCCACTCGTGAATGGATTCTAAGAAACTCCCCAGTTCCTATTGGCACTGTTCCCATTTATCAGGCACTCGAAAAGGTGAACGGTCAGATTGAGAATCTGACTTGGGAACTCTTCCGAGACACCTTAATTGAGCAAGCTGAGCAAGGAGTCGATTATTTCACTATCCATGCCGCTGTGCTTAAACGATTTGTTCCCCACACCGCACGACGCATGACCGGCATCGTCTCGCGGGGTGGTTCAATCATGGCAAAATGGGCTCTTCATCACAATCAAGAGAACTTCCTCTACACTCACTGGGATGACATCTGCGATATCTGTGCGACCTATGATGTCTCGTTTTCAATCGGTGACGGACTTCGTCCAGGATCAATTGCTGACGCTAATGACTATGCGCAACTGGCAGAACTAGAAATTCAAGGAGAACTGACTCAGCGCGCTTGGGCAAAAGGTTGCCAAGTGATGAATGAGGGCCCCGGCCATGTTCCCATGCAACTGATCGAGGAAAACATGCAGAAGCAAATCGATTGGTGCCATGAAGCTCCCTTCTACACACTGGGACCCCTTACGACAGATATTGCCCCTGGCTACGACCACATCACTTCTGGAATCGGGGCTGCTAATATCGGGTGGTACGGATGCGCCATGCTCTGCTATGTGACTCCGAAAGAACATCTTGGACTACCGAATCGTGACGATGTTCGCGAAGGGGTCATCACCTACAAGATCGCAGCCCACGCAGCGGACCTTGCAAAAGGCCACCCTGCTGCGCAAGAACGCGACAATGCAATATCCAAAGCTCGTTTTGAATTCAGGTGGCGTGACCAATTTGCTCTTGGACTCGATCCAGCTCGAGCGATCGATTTTCACGATGAAACTCTCCCTGCTGAAGGAGCAAAGACGGCCCACTTCTGCTCGATGTGTGGTCCAACGTTTTGCTCGATGAAAATCACAGCCGATGTTCGCAAATATGCAGAAGAAAATGGCTTCACCGAGACGCAGCAGTCTAAGCAAGCAGTGACAAGTTAACGGCTTGTGATTTTTCCTACATTAGTAAGAAGAGCATCATTGATGCTCTTCTTTTTTGAGGGATTGCTTCAGCCTATCGAGAACATCCTCTTCTAGGTTTACAAGATGCTCGGGCCCCGGAAAGGCACCAGAATCAACATCTTGAATGTATTCTTGAAATGCATCGATACGCTCTTGCTGAAGCTTCTGATATTCTCGCGAAAAGTTGCGATACGCTTTCGCATGCCGTGGTGGGCGCTCTTCGTAGTCACCCAAAACATCATCTGAGAACAAAAACTGGGTATCGCATCCCGACCCCGAACCCAGGGACATGAGAAGCATTGAAGTGTTCTGGCAAAGCCAGCTTGCCAACTGCCATGGAACGCATTCAATTTCCGCAGCATAAGCCCCTGCATTCTCAAGGGCTTTCATGCGCCGATAAAGCTCCAGAGCTTCCTCGAAGGTCTTTCCAATCGCTCGGTAATTTGTCCAAGTGACATGTCGTGGCACCATACCTAGGTGCCCGACAACGGGAATTCCCTCTTCTGCCATGGACTCAATGATTCTGATACTTGCCGAGCAATAGACCGAACTTGCTCCTAGCTCTAGGGCTTTAAAGCCTACTCGAATTGCCTCTTCACGGGAGGCCAAGCCATGAGGGGTTGCCCCTGAGAAGAAACTTGATGGAGCAGCTTCGACAAGCAAGGGCAAGCGAGCCTGAGACTCTGGAGAGTCAAAACTACAACTCATCAGATCCACGCCCGCCAGCTCGGCGGCTCGAGCCTCATCGGGAGACTTTACGTGGAGATGACTTAAGCATCGTGTTCCTTTGAGTCTTTGCAAATCGTAGACAGTGTACTTTTTACGTGGTCGTATCATCTCGCTCAGTATCCTAACTCTTCGCTCAAGAGAGCGACGATCAAAAAGCGCTGACTCTTACGCTCGACCTCAACGGGTCGCTTTTGTAGTCTTTGCACCGAGGATGTTCACAAAAAGCGACCGTTACATCACCCGACAAGTTCTCTCGGTAGCGCTTTTTGCGATTCTTATTCTCACCTTAGTTCTCATTTTGGGAAACATCTTCAAAGAGATTAACGATCTCTTAGTTCAGCGTAAGGTTGAGATCTCTTTCTTTGGAGTATTCATCGCCAAGCTCCTACCTGTCTCTCTCGTCTTTACCCTTCCTTGGGGGTTTTTAGTTGCCGTCTTACTTGTCTTTGGAAGGCTCTCAGCTGACCAGGAAATCACCTCTTTGCGCACAGCTGGAGTCAGCCTCTACCGGATTGCTGCTCCCGTCCTTTTCCTTGGGTTCGCCTTATCTTGCTTTTGCTTTTGGATTAATTCGAGCGTCTCTCCACGCTCCAAAAAGGAGCTTAAGCTACTTCTCTACGATTCCTTCAAACATGATCCTTGGCGACTTCTAGACCCTGGTGTTGTTCAATCGCGGCTCAAAGGACAACAGATCTATATTGAATCCAGGAATACCGATCAGAGTCTCCAAGGCTTCCATGCCTACCAAATCGATACGGACAATCCCAACTCCCCCCCCTTGGGGTATCTTTACGCTCAAAAGGTGACTCCATTGCGAGTGGATTCAACAACAGATCGAATCGACCTTCGTTTGATGGGCGCCTATGCCGAAAACTATGAGAACAATGGAAATGTCCACGGAGGGTTTATTGAAGAGATTCAACCTTGGATTCTTCCAATTGAAATGAGGAAGCGGGGTGTTTTGCGCACATCAACCCTCGACAACCAACAAATCAAAGAACTTCTTGCAAACCCTCCTCCCGAACTCACCTCAGCGCGACTTAAAGCCTTTAGCTTCGAGGTGATGAAACGTTATTCATTTTCACTTTCTCCATTAGCTTTTGCTATTGTCGGGATTCCTCTTGCACTCTCAGCAAGACGAAAGAAAGCCTCTTCAGGTGCTGGATTTTCTCTTCTGATCGCTTTCTCTTACTTTCTCTTCTTGACCATTGCAGATGAAGCTAAGGATTTGGGTCCTCATGTCTCAACATTTTTGCTATGGCTCCCCAACCTGATTTGCCTATTGATTGGCCTCATCCTTTTCAGGCGAGCTGCAAAATCTGCCTAAAAGACAATGCAAGAGAATTTCATTCAGCGCAAAATTCGAATTGCTTATCGCAAGTTTGAAACTTGGGCTTCAGCGAACCCGCTGCGAATTTTCCCTTTTAAAGACACCCTCCAATCGTACCAAAAGGACCAATTCTCTCTTGATGCCAAGTCAGCGGTAAATGTCGCTCTTCTTGCTGTCCCCCAAGGAATGGCATATGCTGCAATTGCGGAGCTTCCGATTCTATACGGTATTATTTGTTCAGCGATTGCCGCGATTATTGCCCCGTTTTTTGCAAGCTCTCGTCATACGATACTTGGCCCGACGAATGCGACCTCCTTGATGATTTTCAGCTTCTTCGCAGGAGCAACATACACCATGTCTGAGAAGCTGGCTCTCATGCCTCTACTCGTCTTGATGGTTGGAATCGTTTGCCTCATTGGATCGATTCTGAAGGCTGCCGAGCTCGTTCAGTTTATTAGTCAAAGTGTCCTTGTCGGCTATGTGACTGGAGCTGCCATCCTCATCATGATCAATCAAGGGAAGCATCTTGTTGGTGTCAGCGAAATCATCGAACCAGCCAGTAATTTCTTTGGAATGTTCGAATCTCTGCTCGAGACTCATGAATCTTACCTCTGGCAACCAAGTCTCCTTGGTCTTGGGACACTCCTGATTTATCTCTTTCTTAACCGGTGGTTGAGAGCTCTCCCTAATTTTGCCATCGCTTTGAGTATTGCGACACTCGTCTCGACATTCTTATCGGCGACTTTCCCAAGTTGGGCTTCTGCGGTTTCAACCTTCAATTCCTACACGATTGAAGACTTACATTTTAGACTACCTTCTCCAACTTCATCCGGATTACTCAATGATGTTTCATCTCTTTTAGGCGTCTCCATCGCGATCGCATTTCTCGCCTCTCTAGAAAACACGGTCATGGCGAAATCTCTAGCCTCACGGAGTGGCCACCGCACCGAAATCAACCAAGATATGCTTGCTGTCGGAATGACAAACATCGCTTCCGCCTTCACCGCCGCCATGCCGGCATCTGGTTCGCTTACTCGCTCAGCCCTAAATTATGAGTCAGGAGCAAAAACTGGCCTTTCCTCGATTCTCGCAGGATTACTCTGCACTCTCGCGCTCTTTATTCTGGGGATTTTAGAACCAAATCCAATCTCTTACATTCCAAAATGCGCCCTTGCAGGACTGGTGATTGGAGTGGCCGCGTCTCTCATAAAAGGTCGCAATATCAGAATCTGTCTACGCTCAACCCCCGAAGATGCGGGTGTTCTTCTTGTTACATTTTTTAGTGCTTTAGTATTCCCACTTTATTTAGCCATTTTCATCGGCGTTTCCCTTTCGATCTTATTATTCCTTCGAAAAGTTTCTAAGCCCCACTTAGTTGAATACGAAATCTCCCAAGAAGGGGAACTTCGTGAGTTAGATCAGAAACACCAACGCCCAAATCCGGGCATCTCGATTGTCCATGTCGAGGGAGCTCTATTTTTTGGAGCGGCTGAACTCTTTCAATCCCAAATCCAACACTTAGTCGTCGACCCCAATTTGAAGGTCATTATCCTACGTTTGAAGAATGCCTACCATCTGGATGCAACCAGCGTGCTCGCCCTACGAGACCTCATCCGATTCGTTCGCTCAAAGCAACGGCATCTCATCATCTCTGGAGCCACTAGGGAGGTTTACAAGGTTCTCAAAAGTTCGGGGGTTCTCCAAACTCTCCAAAAGGGATGTCGGCGCGAAGAGGGAGAAACCAATTTGTTTTTCTATGCTCCGAGCAACCCAAACATTTCAACTCGTGATGCTCTCATCCGGGCTCAGGAACTTCTTGGAACCGATCAAGCTGAGATTAAGATCTTTTTTGATCCTACCCACGAAGCCAAATCCTAGACTTTCTGCTCACGACAATTAATATCGATCCCGTGTCTGATCCTTTTGAAATTCGTGCCCGAGAGGCTCTCGCTCAGCCCCAGAACGTCGGCGAAATGCCCGATGCTGATACCGTTGGAACCGTCGGCTCCGCCGATTGTGGCGACATGCTCAGAATGTGGTTAAAGTTTACAGAAAAGGACGGAAAGAAGGTAATTGACCGAGCCTCGTTTCAAGCCTTCGGGTGCCAAACAGCGATCGCCGTTGCATCGATGGCAACTGAACTTCTTAAAGGCAAAACCCCTGACGAAGCACGAAATCTGAAGCCTAATGACCTTTCCGGAGACTTAGGGCCACTCCCACCGATGAAAATCCATTGCGGTCAGCTTGTTGAAGAAGCGCTAAAAAGCGCTCTCGATGGAAACGACCGATCGACTTCCCCCACCGAAGAGACCTTGAGCGCAAAAATTCAGAATTCTAGTCAAGCTAAGATCAAAATTGTGCCCCTCGGAAACAACGAGATCGAAGGGAGCTCTTAGGGATTCGTTTTACCAATAGCGATCTCTCGATAACGAGAGGAGTGAACTTAAAAGCGAGCCTCTACCACCTTATCAGTAAGAGCTTTCTTCTGACCAAAAAGATAACACTCTAAGAAGCTGCGGACTTCAGATGCAACGGAGGGACCAAAACCCCCTCCATGCTTCCCATTTTGAACGGTAATCAAAATTGAAAGAACACCGAGCTCATCTAATTTATGATCAAGGGCTCGACCCTGCTCGAAGGGCACGAGTGGATCGTCTGTCCCGTGCACCGTCATAAAAGGAGGTGCCAACTTATTGACCTGGTGATACGGAGATGCCTCTTTCGCTTTTGAAACACGATTAGAAACCCGCCCACCCAATAACTTACCTTCGGGTGATTGGGGGCCATCATGATCCATTTTGCTTCCCTGTTGATTCATCACTGACAAATCAGTAGGTCCAAAAAAGTTCACAATTCCAGCCACTTGAGTGGAAACACCAACATGCTTCCCTAGAGCGCCGTCATAAAACTCCCTGTCTTGGGTAGCTCCCATCATCGAGACAAGATGCCCTCCTGCGGAGGCTCCCCACAGAACAATCCGCTTGCTATTAAGTTTGTATTTCTTGGCATTTGCCCTGATCCACCTGACGGCTGCTTTACAATCATGGAGTTGACTTGGCCACTGCGCCTCGTCGGTGAGGCGATAATTGATTGAGACAATCGCACATGATCTCTCTTCGGCGACTTGTAAAGCAAGCCTAGGAGAATCCTTACTTCCTTTTGCCCAGGCCCCGCCATGAATCCAAACTAAGACTGGAGATTGCTCATCTTCTGTGCGATCCACTGGCAAATAAAGGTCAAGCATTTGCCTTGGATTGCCATCTCCGACATAATCAAGATTTCGAAGAATCTTAAAATCTGCTGCAGAGCCAACCGCAATTCCTAATAATAAAACAAATGCCCGTATCACTCTCTATGAATGTCAAGAAGCACCGAGACGGACAAGACAATTCGAGAACTCTCCGTGCGCTTCTTGGATCAAATGAGCGAGCCCAACGACACCCTGCAGAACACCAAACGACTTTATTTTGATAGCTTCAATCAAGGGGCAAACTCATCACCTCTGAACTTGCTCCCTCTCCCATTGATTCACTCATCTCTTGAGTCCATTCTCGATATCCCAAAGGAAAGCAATTCCAACCAAAGCCCCAACGCCATGGAGTTGGCAACCAAGGGCTCCCCCCTAACCGAACTCCAACATAAACCAAAAATGCGGTGATCGGGGCACCTTTTCGCCGAATTTGATTTCTTAACAATAAGTCAGCTCTCTTTCTTTGTTGAAAAGAACCGCCTCTCCAATAGGCGTGATCATGAGCGAGACAATCCTCACGCCAAAGCGAAGGTTGGGAACGTGTCCCATTAAAGAAACAGGTGCATCCGTCTGACTGAAACTCTTTTATTTCTAAGGGTTCATGAAATGAACAGGAGCTCAAAAAAGCAACAGCTGGAAGGAGCAATAAGGCCCCAATCAATTTCCTGTTCCAAACAACTCGTCGCTTTAATTCGCCCGCCTTCTTAAAGTGCATAACGCCTTTTCATCTCAAGGTAGCTTAAATTCGAGATCTCTCGGATGACATTTCCCCGACTTGAGATCCACGAACTATAGGAGGGACTCCGCCGTTGATTTTCAATGATACCAATGACAATGTATGGGTAAGAGCGTCCACCTCGGCCATTGACCACTAAGATCCCCATGTCGCCACAGCACATCGCCGTACTCCCCGTTTTATTATAAACCTTCGTTCCAGCCGGAACACGCTTCGCTTTGTAAAAGAGACGATCCCGCCCAGGAAGACCTAATAAGCGCTTCATCTCTTGCCAATAAGGGAGCTGCCCCCTCCACATCGCCGTTAGATAGCGGGCGTAATCACCCGCTGAGGAACGATTCCGGTATGTGCGACCACTCGTTGGGATATACTCAACAAGTAGGAGCTGCTGACTCACCGAGGGGTAATAACGTTTTAGCAATGCTTGGGTCTTTGCGGGGCCACCAACCTGACGTATCACCCAATTCGTCGATGTGTTACTGCTTTTCTGGATCATCGCCTCAAGATGTCCTCGAGCGGTCGAATTATATCTTAGTTTACCAACCTTTACTTGGTGAAAATAGGCGAGTGCTGCCAGTGGCTTAATCATGCTTGCAGCTTGGAGCGAGAGGTTCTCATTGATACTGGCCATCCTTTTTTTTGCAGTAAGATCGTAAACCAACCAAGCCGTGCGTTCGCTGCTGCTAATCGACCCATTGCTTCGAAGCGATTTGATATACTGTTCAATCTGCCGCTCGAGGGCGCTCCCAACAACAGACGCATTGGCGAGCGGAACTAAGGCAAAAAGGATACTCATAAAAATGAGCCTAAAGGAAAAAATGGAGCTGATCCTAAATGAATGAAAAAACATGCGCTTTCTAGAGATTAAAACGTTCTCAAACTAGAAATCGAGAGCGAACTTCACTCGACGTATGGCATGAGGCCACCACGATCCCACCATGAGGATCCTTCCACCCAAGAGATCAATCACTCTCATGTAACAGCCAATCACCTGAAGCAAGGATCTCGTAGTCTAAAACCCCTCCCAGCCACTCATAAACGCAAACCTTCGTTGGTTTTTGATTCAACAAAACTTCGTGTTGGATCCTCTGGTATTCTGAATTTTGAGAACCAACTCCTTCAAATGCATCGAGCTCTCTCAGAGTTGATTCTTCAACCTGATACACCTCCCCGTGTATCCACGAATCACCCTCCAAGAGGAGCCCAGGGTACCAATCCACTTTGATCAAAGTTCCTTTGATCTGAGCACACCCCAAATACTCTGAATCTTTCATTCTAAAATGATTCGAAGCCCCTCGACGCAACGAACCATAGACGAAGATCAGCTCACTCATCGGCATCCAAAAGGCAACGAATCTCCTGCTTCAATTCATCTAAACCTTTTTCTTCGAGCGCTGAGACAGAAACCACTGGGATTTTTGGAAAACGGTTCTTAAAAATTGCTAGGTTCTCCTCGGCTGACTCAAGATCCATCTTGTTTGCAACAATCATCCACGGAAATTTCGCTAAATCTTCGTCGTAGAGCTTAATCTCGGTTCGAAGTGTTTGAACGTCGCTAATCGGGTCCCGCCCTTCACTGCCAGCGATATCGACCATAAACAAGAGCACACGGCACCGGGTAATGTGTCGGAGAAACTCGTGGCCTAAACCTCGATTCTCGTGAGCTCCTTCGATTAAGCCAGGAATATCAGCCATCGTAAATCGCTCCTGAGCATTCAACTTCACCACCCCAATTTGAGGAGTCAGTGTCGTAAATGGATAAGAGGCAATCTTGGGCTGTTTTGCGGAGAGTTTACTAAGCAAAGTCGACTTCCCGGCATTTGGAAAACCCACCAACCCGACATCAGCAATCCTTCTTAGTTCGAGATAAAAGATTCCTTTCTCACCTTCCGAGCCAAGCTCCCTCTCTTGGGGAGTTTGATTTGTCGGAGAGCGAAAGTGAAAATTACCACGTCCTCCTTTTCCACCATTCAATAGGACATATTCTTGACCATCTTCGGTAAGGTCGGCGACCGGGACTAATTCTACGCCATCATCACTTCGCTCCATCTCCACAGCCTCCGTCACATTAGCTGCGGGGCTTTGGTAGACAATGGTGCCAGGTGGACCTCTTCCGATTTTTGTTTTCCCATTTTTGCC
>Ga0181568_10004264_pt1 | contig 12803 bp, 12 predicted proteins | sample 101ome_20_FD_133758 | JGI IMG/M metagenome (GOLD analysis project Ga0181568, IMG submission 133758) | Coastal salt marsh microbial communities from the Groves Creek Marsh, Skidaway Island, Georgia - 101404AT metaG (megahit assembly) | ecosystem: Environmental > Aquatic > Marine > Intertidal... | reverse complement strand
CTTGATCATGTTCACTAAAATTAATATCGAGCACAGACTTATCTGTGTGTGCGTTATCGATTGTAAACATATATTCTCCGGAGTGCATTTTTCTATCTTTACCGAAAAACTCACACCGACTTAGTAAAGGCTTTTCTACTACTGTAAGATGATAGTCAAAACAATCCCAGAGCTGAAGAATATCAAGCTCATATAGATTGTCCATGTCAAGATCTGTTTTCCAAACAAACGCAGAGAGTGGAAGTTTGTCATATAATGCTCCGTATTCTGTAAGAAGTGTTTCGAAATATAGTGCTTTATATTGAGTAGACTTAACAGAGATCCATATACCCGGTGTTAATTCTCCGTGACCTTTTTCGAGATCATACAGATATTCTTTTCTTACGTATACATGTACGGGTGGCAATGGATGAACTAAAAAAGACATTAATGAAATGTACCTTTTGGTTTAAACTTTATGATGTTTTCACCTTGATCAGAATCTAATTGAATTTTATCTTGAGAATTTTTAAGAATATATTCTTCTAAGAACGCGTCAAATTCATCTTCATCCATATCTTCGGCATGCTTAGCAATATCATCAAGAGGCATATCAGCTTTAGTTCTTTTATTCGAGCTTTCTTTTAATTTCTGAAGAGTGCTTGCGTAATAAGCTAGCATTTCATCTGATGGATTTGCTTCACAGATTATGTGATCAGAATTCAGTGTTTGCAATAATTCCGGATTATCATTAAAACCCATCCAAGGCCTAAAGGCATAAAATCTAACATTGCGAGAAAAATCTTCGACGCACACTAGTCTTAAAGCACCTCTAATAACCATAGCGGCATTGTCTGGAGTACTAAATTCTAGCACTTCACAAATAATTTCATCATCATTTGTTAGTTTAAATTGTTTAATGTCAGTCATTTAATATCAACTTTATAGCTTTTATGGTTAAACTTTTCTTTTTCATAGATCTTTAACCTTTCCTCTGAATGTTGCAATGCAAAGTTTTTACGAGCTTTCCATCCTAAATTATCAGTTAAGTCGTAAAGCGTAGTTGCTTTACCGTCTTCACTCTTTCTTAAACCTCTTCCAATACTTTGCAACACCCTAATTTGGGATTTACTAGGCGATGCAAATATGATATTATGTAAGTTCTTAATATTTATGCCTGTTGAAAACGTACCGAGAGATGCTACAATAATGGCGTTTTTTTGTTTTTCAACTATGCCACGAATAGCTTCTCTATCGATTGTATCTGTTTCTCCAGATACAAAAAAGACTTTCCTGTCCTCATCTACCTTTTCTTCAATTAGATCAAATAGGGGTTTACCATGTTTTTCTACGTAATTAAAAAGAACAAGCGTATTGCCTTTCTGATCTACCGCTAAGTTCCGAATGAATTTATTCCTGCCCACATGTGATACGATGTAGTCGATCTCATCCTGATATGTTCTCTTACCAAACTCTTGACGTACTTTCTCTGCATAGTCAAGTACGATTCGTTTAATTTCGAGCCTTGCAAGAGTATCATCATCTTGTAATTCTCTTGTAGTGGTGACTTTAAAAGTTCTACCGAAGAGTCCTTGTAGGACCAGCTCATGTGTTTGAGTTCCATCTAATGTTCCTGTCGTTCCAAACCGATAGGGTGCTTTGGTACACTTATTCATAATTGTCATAAGGGATTTAGATTTAAATCCATGACACTCGTCACCAAAAACAGCAACAAACTGTTCGAACCATGGTTTGGGTAATTTATAAATTGATTGCCAGGTTGAAATAACTATACGTTTATCTGTATTCTTATCTTTGCCGGAGTATATTCTATGGCAATTATTTTCTACGTCATATCCATAATCTTTAAAGTCTTGGTATAATTGTTCTACCAAACTAGTAGTAGGAACAATAATTAAGATATTTCCGGACTGTTCAGTTTCTATCCACCTCATTAGTAAATAAATGATAAACGATTTACCTGATCCTGTAGGTGATAATAAGATTGCTCTTTTCTTTTCTAGACCGTGTTTTACAGCCATCCTTTGATAATCGCGAGGGTTAAAAGGAAGAAGAAGAGATTCACAAAAAGTAGTAATATCTCTACCATCTATTTTATCCTCTTCGTATGGTAATCCATAATTAGTTTTAATTGGTTCAATTATATAATCTCTGGATCTACTAAATTGTACCAAATGATGAATTAATCCTGCAGGAAGCTCACCTGTATTTCTATTATACAAACGAATCTTCCCATCCCAAACTCTGTTACGGTAAGCCGGCATAAATCTATATCCGGGAACATAGAAACTAAAAAATTCGTTTAGTTCTTGTGCAGTACCGCTTTCACATTGTATATGTAAGTTAGAGTGGTCTAGCTTCCGGACTGAAATTTTTTCCATTCGATCATATTCTTTATTGTCTGGTGTCTCCAAGTAATGTTACTTATAATCTCTGTAAGTGTATCAATTACGGTTTTATAGTACTGTATTTTTTCTTCGGACTTTTGGATTTCGGGATCACTGTCGTAGTAGTAATCCATTTCCCCCTTGAGTATTTTAAGGCCATCGAATGGATCAGGATCCCATCCAAGTTCTTCAACTGTTTCTTGATCCATCTTACCATTATAGTATAGCCACTTCTGTTTCAGTAAAGTCTTTTGAGAAAATTCAGCACGTTTCAACTGTAGTTTAACAGTTGAAAGTAATTCTAAATATTTTGCGTGAAGAATAGGTGCTTGACGTGATGATTCATCAAGTTTCATTTCATCAATCATACAGTCTTCTTTCCACATGTCGTGGATGCTTTTCAAATCAATCATTATATACTCCAATAATAAAAATATTTATAGCGCTTGTCTATTCACAGTAATCGATGGCGATCCGTCTACATTTGTTGTATAGCTTGCACCTGACATCTCAAAGTAAGAAAATCTAAATGATGCACCAAAAGAAATAAATGATTCACCGCCGGTTGTAGATTCAAATTGTATATCGGTAAGTGATACCGGAATACTGTCTATATATCGGATTGTTTTAGTTGTGTTATTATGACTCGATAGAATAGATAATGTAATATCTGCCATAGCTGGCGGTTGTGATGCTGTTCTTTGAGTAGGTGCTACATGATCAATATCTAAATTTCTTCTCATCCAAGAATACATTTCATCATAAGCTTTCATATCCTCATCAAGTATAATATTGGCTTGCATTTCATTAAATGTTAACTTATCACCTATAAATGGAACACCCGTTATTCTTTGATAAGGAACTTCAACCGAATTCATAATCATACCTGGATGGGTAAACGCTTGGCAGAAAAATTCCAAGTTAGGATAGTTTTTTCTGTCAATACTTAATTTAAATGAGGTAGGTTGTAAGTAATTAAAATTTTCTGTTAGGTTTGCCATATCACTATTTATACAAATTTAAAGATAAAAAAAGGGGCCGGCGAACCGGCCCCAGTTTAGTTTTGTCACTTTTATAACCTTATATTTTATGCGCCAAGAATATTGTCGACGCGGAAGATACGGTAGTATTGGTTGTTCTTAACAGTACCAAGACCGTTGTTCGAGATTGCGCCAGGTACGTATGGGTTTGCAGCCATACCATAGCGAGTCTTAAAGCCAATCTTCGGCTGGAAAGTATCCTCACCAACTGCACGTACCATTGTTAACGGAACGTACGGGCAGTAGAATACACCAGCGTCATACGGGTTAGTACCCTTATAACCTACGTTGATGTAGTCGGTGTTTGCATACGGGTCAATGTAGACGCGCATACGACCGTTCAGAACACCAGCGAAAGTGTTGCCTGTGTCATCGACGTTCAAGCTTGTGCTCATTGCCGGAGCATAGTCGAGCATACCAGAAGCAGAAAGTGCAGAAGCTACGTCAGAGGAGCAGATCATGAAGTTACCTTTACCTCTACGTGTTTCTTTAGCAATTACGTTGGCTTCTCTTTCGATCTGAAGAATCAGACCCTTGAACTTTTCAACAGACCAACGGCCATCGGCGTCAGTTTGTACGTCGAATACACCATTGATAGCAGTGTTAGTTTGAAGTGCGCCAGTCTTAGCTTGCGAGTTAAGAGTACGTACAACTTCACGGTTAATTTCAGCCAGGATCTCAGTTGAGAGAATGTTAGCCAGCTCTGTCTCGGCGTCAAGACCGTGGATTGCTTTCAGGTCTTGTGCGAGTTCTAAGCTGTATTCTGCCTTCAGAGCACGTGACTTAGCAGTAACAGTCTGCTTTTCAATGGTGAAGCCCATCTCTTGGAAAGCAGTATGTCCGCTAGAACCAAGAGATTCAGCGTTTGCTGTTGACATACCACCAGCAAAGATGTCGGTAAGACGCTCAGAGTCGATCGAAGAATCGCCAGCGACGTTACCTGCGCCAGCTGAATCTGCAGTAGCGAAACCGGATGCATCATCCGAATCGTGAGTGCCTCCCGAATCACCAGAGAACTGAGTCTCTGCTTCGTTGAACAGTGCTTCACGATTAGAGGTGTTACCACCGCCGTAGCGTGACTTCATTGCGAAGATCAGGCCAGTCGGACCGGACATAGGCTGAACACCGCAAATGTCATATGCCATCAGGTTCGGCATTGCACGACGAACAAGAGCGATCAGGATCGGGTTCCAGTTGTCAGCAGCACCGCCACCAGAAGTGGTACCATCAGCTGCTGAGTTAGCAGGAGCAACTTCCATAAGGCCTTGCTCACGAAGAGCATTTTCTTGGTTTTCAAGAATAGCAGCAGTAACTGCTTTTCTGTGATGGTCTTTAATAGCGCCCGCAGACTCTTCATTCAGAACTGGGGCCCATTTCTCGACCAGATTGTCGTAAGAAATTACGTTATGCATCGATTGAATCTCCTATTATTTTTTCGATGTTTTATTAAGGGCTGATAAGTACTGAGCCATTGATCCAGAAATTTCGACAGTATCGTCTTCGTCATCTGATTCAAAGTCTGCAGACTCAGTTACGGTCTTAGTAGTTTTTGTGAAATATGATTCTTTAACAGTTGCAACCTTTTGAGCAAAAGTTTCTTCGTTATCGAAATCGATATCGCTTACTAAAGACTTAAGTTTTTCGACCTGGGTGTCAGCTAAATCACGGGATGCTTCTTGAATAATAGCTTCGCGCTTATAAGCTTCTAACTCTTCGGCCATTTGGATAGCACTTGCTGTTGTGCTGTTCAGGCTTTCTTCAAGCTCTGCTACTTGATCAGCAAGATCATCTACTAGGTCTACTTTGGACTCAGGTACTTCAATGTAAGACTCTGTGAACAGATCCTTTAGGTTGTTCATAAAGCTTTCTGCAATTTCAGTACGTAAGCCGGTTTGAACGGCGAGTTTATTCTCTTCCATCCAGTTTTCAACTACGTAGTTAAGATAGCTATCTACTTTCTCTACGAGATCCTCTTTGGTAGAAGTAATTTCTGCCTCGAGTTCCTCATTGTACTTTTCTTCAAGACGATCAATTTCTTCAGCAAGCTTAGACTTAATTGCTGCTTCAAAAATAATTGCAGTCTTCTCTTTAAACTCCTCGGAAAGAGTTGCTTCATTTTCCATGATAGCATTGAGATCTTCAGAGAAATCTGCTTCGTACTGAATTTCCTGTACTTCTGTTACTTCGGAACCTTCTTCGTCAACTGACTCAGCCATCATTTTGTTCAAAAGGCCTTTCAGCTGTTCGGTGTTCATGTTGTTCATTTTCGAGAAAGCAGCATTAATCATGCCAGCTTTAGTTCCGGGTAACTTTTGCATAGGCTCAGACGTACCTTTATCGCCTTTGCGTTTCTTTGCTGTGCTAGTTGCTTCACCTGCTTTATCAACAGATGCTACAGACTGAGCTTCAGCATTCTTCGGATCGTGACCTTGTGCTTCCATGATTTCATTCTCGTCATCATGAAGTTCAACGTCCTGATCTTCTACTTGATTTTCATCAGTCATCATTGACTCCTTTTACGATTTTGTTTTAAGTAACGAGAGGAAATTCTTGAACTCACGAACCTGTGTCTCATAGAGATTAGCACGAGGAGCTTTCTTAATTTCAGTCTCCATTTTTTCAATTGCCCGTTGTTCGATAATGCCGTTATTCCAAACCCATTCAACACCTTCCATAACTCCATTAACAAAAGCGCTAGGTGCGGATGGATCTTGCACGATATCAACCGCGTTAAGAATAAAATCGTCTTTGACGATCATTGCGTCATTACCTTGTTGCAGGCTTCCCATACCACGAGTCGAAACACCTAGTTTGACACCGCCATCGAGTAAGCCTTTAACGACCTCACCCATAGGAGTATTCAAAATAGTTGCTTTGCCCATAACATTGTTACCTGACCAATCCAGGTTTTCAATCTTATGAGAAACTTTATCTAAATTAACGGTAGGTCCTTCAGGATGATTTAATTCACCAACCGCACGTCCTGGTACAACTTGCGTTGTATTATATGCATCAACTGCCTTTTCCATGACCGCACGTGGATATATTCTACCGTTACGATTTTTCTGTTCGGCTGACATAAACACACCTTCAATGGCATAATTCTTTTTACCGTTTTTATCCTCGGTAATAAATTCTAAATCATTTTCGGTATATTCAGATATCAGCTTCATTTTTTATATGCCTTTATAAATTCTTTGGCAGCTTTTTCTGCCTCTTGTTTAGAACGATATGAATCTAAACGATCCCCATCTACGTAAGTAACAAAACCATTCCGTTCTTTGTAAACTTGTATCTGGATTCTACCCTGTTTTTTATTAACCAATAATTGGCCTTCAGGTTTTCTTCCAGTAAGTTCTCTTAAATCGTTAAATGTTTTCATTTCTCTTACTAACTATTATTTATAATATTATTGTTTTCTACTTATTTAAAAATTATTCTTCGTCTTCCGTTTCCTCAGACTTATCATCTGCCTCATCGTCAGCTTCGTATCCGACCTCTTCAGGATCTTGATCTTCGGAAGACCCATCAGATACTTCTTCGTCGTCTCCGTCCAGGTCCAGTTCGAGTTGTTCATCTTCATTCTCGTCTCCTTCCCCATCTTCAACTCCATTATAAATCTGATCTGCCAATCTAATTTTTTCTTGATCTAATACATCATTCAGTTTAAGAGTCATAATATCTGCGAAATTTCCATTCGCACTTGTATAATTTTGGTCAATCGTATTTTGAATAAGATCTTGGATTGGATTGGCTTCTGCTACTTCACTCATAATTTATTCTCCTTGAGCAACTGGTTTTAATTCAAATCTTTGAGCAGCTGGTTGCTGTTCTTGTTCTTGTTCTTCTGGCTCTTCTTCTTCTGTTTCGCCAGTAATTTCTTTATTAATTTGTTCAATATCCTCATCAGTAAAATGAAGAACATTTTTTTGAATCCATTCTTTCGAGAAATATTCACCTACATAATTACTAATTGAATCTAATGTCTGTAGCTTTTCTCTTAATAGTTCCGCATCTTTTAATTCTGTAAAGTGGTTATCACGAACATAGTCTACAACAATATCATTCTTCATTGTATCCCAATCTTCTTGGGTAATAATACCTTTGAGGATAAGTTGTTTACGAAGAATATCGTAGAATAGATGTGCAAACCTGCGACGTAGTCTATCAATAAACTTTTGGAATTTTAATTCGTCACGCGATATCTCTGTTGACCGACCAAGACTAAATTGTGCTTCTTGTTCAAGACGATTAATTGGTACATTGAGTGAACGATACATTCTCTTTTGGAAATAGAGAATATCATCAATCTCGCCAAGATTCTGACCACCTGGTAATGAACTAATTTCGGTACCACGACCACCTTCACGTCTTGGTAACCAGAAGTCTTCAATCATTGATTGGTGTTTACGATCATCTCTAATCTCACCAGTCTTTGCATCATATACTAGCTTGTTGCGGTAACGAGCCATAATATCTTTCATATATTGTTCAGCTTTACCACGTGGCATATTACCAACATCAATATAGAACATACGACGTTCTGGTGCTCTTGCCAACCTGTAAATAACCAAAGAATCTTCCATCATTCTTAATTGGTTAATTGGCTTGAGAGCCTTATGTAAATATGAAACGACCCTTTTTCTATTTTCATCGAGAAGACCGGATGTACAATAGCTAACAGAATCGATTGTTAGCTTTACACCAGCATTGTGTTGTGATCCAGGCTTTTCTTGATAGATATAATATTCGTCTACTTTTTCAATTAATTGTACACCAGTTTCTGGATCTTTTTTCTTTTTAACTTGTTTGACCTTCCGCATCTTTGCAGAATCAATTGGTCTTATTTCTTGAATTCCGGCTTTAAGATTAGATTCATTTACAACCAAGTGGTGATATAATCTTCCATCAACATACCATCTACGGAAGATATCATGACCAAGTTCTTTGAAATCCATCATACTTACAATGTTGTCAAATTCTTCTTTAATTGTTTTCTTAATCTTATCGGACTGGTCTAAATTGTCCATATTGATATCGATAGGCTGTTCTAATTCACTTCCGGAAATAGATTCATTTACAATATCTTCAATTGCAGCATCAACTTCAGGATGCATTGAAACGCCTCGATATTTCATAATCATATTATAGTTATCTTTAGCATCATCGCCATCAATATTAATATACTGTCCGTAATGTGTTCCTGCAGCAGTTACGTATCCTGCGCCGTCATCATCACGTGATGGCACGATCGAGGGCTTTTTCTTTGGATCATCTATTTCGGATGCAGCCCTTTTAATTTCAAAACCAAATAATTTAATACTTCTATCTGCCATTTAAAAATCCCTTTATAAGAAGGAGGACCGTTAAGTCCTCCCTATATTTATTTAAGCGGTAGTCACTGGATTAAGCGAATCAAAATACTGATATTGGAAGGTTACTTGGAATCTTTCAATCTCATCAGTAGATGCGTAACTTAAATCTATCGGTGATAAATCAGTTGGGAATGCACCTCTAAAGATATATTCCTTAATTGATTCACCAGCTCTGTCCAGTTGTTCTACTCTTAAGTCTGCTTCATACAAGACGGGAGAAGCTAATCCGGTGTTAGCCGAATGAGCGTTCATACCATTCATCCATCTTTCCGTTGCATTGCGAATCGCAAAGTCTGTGTCGTTGATAATGGTAACAGTCCACACATCAAATGTACGGTCTCCTGCCATTTTCAACTGACGTCCACGGAAAGGAACTACGATAGTTCCCATTGTGGAACCAGGAAGCTGTGCGGTTTCGCAAAGGAAAGATGTCAGTTCAGCATCTCCATTTGCATATCCTGGGAAGTTAATCGTCGCCTTGAATAGATTAGGGCGAGCACCTCCACCTCTCAACTTAGACTTAAAGTCATCAACTCCTAAAACTGCCATTTCTTATCTCCTTACACTGTGCCTACGACTTCTTCGAAGTCAACACCAGTTCTCACAGCCACAAAATTCAGAGTGACATAGTTGATAGAACGAGCCGGTTTGATAAAGATACTTGCAATAAACTCGTTGCGATCGATGACTTCTGCAGTGTTATTTGTTTCATCACAAACAACCCTAAAGTCAGTAAGACCACGACGACCCTTTACTTCTCTCAGTACAGGCTCAACGATATTAACGAACTCTGCTCTCGTAAATTCATCATTGAATTCAAAGAGGACAGATTCTGCTGCTCTTGCGATTGCTCTTTCCAGAACTAAAAGAAGCCTTCTTACATTGATCCTATCGATTGTAGAAGGTCTGTTCAGTCCAGTTTTATCACCGAAGAGAATCACGCCTTGTCCTGGGATATTAGCAATCGGATTGACACTAGCCTTATAGAGAGTATCTCTTTGAGCCTTAGTCGGAGTATAATCGATCGCAGTGATTCCAAGATATTGACCTCTTCTAGCACCAGCAGGTGAGAACCATGGAGCTCTTTCCCTATCTGTTGCTGCCATAATACCAGCAGTAGAAGATGCCGCCGGCACTTGTACATACACGTCGTTATACTTATCATAGACTTTCAGATAGTTACCATCCATAACGAGATAAGAGGAGTTAGTGAATGTATCTGCAGTTGCAGTGATATTAGAAGTAATAGTAGCAGCATTAGTGAGATTAACAACATCGTCTCTCGCCGGAGAAGTCACTGCTACACAATCCTTACGAACTGTACCAGCTGTTGAAATCAGATCATTAACTACAGTTGTTTGATCTGTTGTTGTTGCCATACCAGGAGCGATTAAGAAATCAACTTCTACTTGATCTTTGTCTTCAAAAAGATCAAATCCAGTTGCATATTCTGAAGCACCTAATGTGCCAGAGTTAACCCCAGAATCAAAATCATAATTTGTTATGGTAGTCGTCGATGAATCTAGGAATGTTTTCGCCACGCCAGGAGTCAGTGCTGTACCAGCATTAACAAGAGTGTAATCCGAATCAAAGTTCAACATGTGAATATATTCGGATCTCTCATTGATAACGTCTTTTACATAGTTAGTTGAACCATCAGTATTTTTTGCATCTGAAGCTACAGAAACAAACGGATAAGTTTCAAGAACTGTTCCAGCTGTACCAGTTAAAGTTCCTTTAAGGTCTACAACTGCTACGTGTACTTCGTCTTTTGTACCATTTCTGTTAGATGCATATGTTGATGTACCAGGAGCTGCATCAAATGATGATTTGTAAGTCCAACCATTAAATGCGGAATCCGCCGAGATCATCGATGATGGACAGATAGATACACGTAAACTATTTCCAAGATCACCTGGGAAACGTGCTACGAATGTATGAAGATCTGAATCTAAACTGGATTGGGTTGCATCAAAGCTAGATTTATTCTTAACTAATGGTTGACTGATAGACTGAAGACCAAGAGCGGTTAATTCACTGTTAATACCATCAGTACTGTCATCGGTGTAATTCGTTGGAATCGTACCAGGAGTAAAGTCATATACTGTGACAGTTCCTGCTATTCCAACGTGAGGGCCCTCACTGGAATCGCGGATATCGCCGGCAGAATCGCCAACACCATCCCAAAGTACTCTACGAGTTGAAGTTGTTTGCGCTCGAGCATTTTTAGCAGCGCTATCAACTGCTCTTACGACTTGAAGTGAATTAGAATAGCGCAAGAATTGAGTTGCGCCGACGAAATCGATATTTCTATTGTTAAGTGTGTCCGGGGATGCAAACGTTTCAGCAAGACCTGCTTCATTCGAAACCAAAGTCCTCTGTTCGACTGGTCCCCATCTAAAATTTCCTACATATGCGCCTGTAGTTGACTGGACATTAGGCACACCGCCAGTCAGGTCTACTTCTTTGACGACAACCGCAGGAGATTCGGACGGTGTAAATAGTGCCATACTTTTTTCCTTTTCGGTTACTAATTATATGTTCTCATAATACGGTTATCTTCAATTTCATATTATTTATAATATTTAGAAATTTGGGTCGTATTCTACTTGCCAATAAAACTTACCTTCGTTTTCTAATCTTTCAATTTCATCGCTTGCATCATCGATAAACCCAAAAGGAACAATATCATCTTCTATTTCTTTCATTTGCTTTTTGAAAATCATATCTTTTAAATTAATATCAGTCATATCGCCAAAGTATTGAGATGAACTAAAGTAACCAAACATAACTAAATTCATCATTAAATCATCATGGTTACCAATCGATGCTTCATACGATTGGCCTTTTGCAATGAATGTAGATATTTCTAAGATAGTATTTTCATCAATAACCTCGAGTTTATTATTTTCTAATATATCTTTAATTGCAGAACAACCAAGTCTTTTGGTTTTACGTGTCATCTCAACACCAACAGCATTTGCCTTGATTGCTGATTCTACATGCACATTTTCGTATTCTAAATCTTGGTAAAGACCATTACAAACCAATGAACCTTGGTCATTCGATTCAATTACAACATAAGCATTGTTATAAGACTTTGCATACTTATAAATAATATTTGGGAAGAGCAAAGGAGAGATAGTGTTATTGCGATATACAGCAACCTGTGCAAACGGGCGAACGCTAATATCGATCAAGTTAAATGTAGAATAATCCTGACCTCTTCCCTTGCTTACATCGACAGTCATAATATAGTCATGATCTTTTTCAGGCTGCTTATAGATAAGTAGATCACCACCCTCCATATATTTTTTTGGTGGCTTTGCTCTTAGACCCATTAATGTTTCTGCATTAATGAGTGTATCACCAGTACCAAAAAACGTATTACCAAATTCCTGGTCAAACTGTAGTTGTGATGTATTTGCTACAGTTTGTTCTTTCCATTCTTTATCTCTTCCTGGTACATCCCACCAGTCAACACGAAATGGTTTAAATTCGTTTACTCCTTGTGTCGCGCCTTCCCAGATTTTATAAAACGTATTTCCGATTCCATTTGCCGTAGATGTAACGATGATCTTGGTGTCTTTACCGGAAGATACAACTGGATAAGTAGAAGTATAGAACTCAGCAGCACGCTCAACAAAAGCAAACTCATCCAGGTAGAGTAGGTTGACAGAAAGGCCACGAATAGAACTACCAGATGTAGCAGCAGCGATAATACGAGAGTTGTTGGAAAACTCAAGTGATCCTTTGTTAAGGGCCTTTGTACCCGGTTGCAGAAAGAATGGAATATTCTCAAGCATGAGTGTAACCCTTGAGAGCATTTCCCTTGCAGTTGCTCCTTTGTTTGCAAGAACTGCAACTGTTTTTTCTGAATGGAAAAGCGCAAACCAGAGAAGGTATGCACATGCCGAAATCGATTTACCAGACTGTCGACAAGCAAGTACAACGTTGAAACGATGTTCTTGAAACTGCTTAAACATTTTTCTTTGATAAGG
>Ga0181568_10004261_pt1 | contig 12806 bp, 22 predicted proteins | sample 101ome_20_FD_133758 | JGI IMG/M metagenome (GOLD analysis project Ga0181568, IMG submission 133758) | Coastal salt marsh microbial communities from the Groves Creek Marsh, Skidaway Island, Georgia - 101404AT metaG (megahit assembly) | ecosystem: Environmental > Aquatic > Marine > Intertidal... | reverse complement strand
CAACTAGAACAAGTGGGCAGACAGTATGGGATAGAATTGGATCGTAGAAAGACACACGAAAAAATCCTTAAACAACTTTGGAAACACATTGTTAAATCAAGAAAGAAATAAGGGGGTAGTATGTGCGGGTGGTATCCTAAGGAAATAGAACAACAGACTGTCAAGCAAACAGAACCAAAAAAAGATTCTGAGCCATCAAAATGTCAAAGCTGGACAGAAAAAAAATATTACTGGACATAACATGGAAACAATATTTTATTTTATCATAGGAATCGTACTTGGAGCAATGGCATTGATCATGCTCATGAATTGGTTCATGAGTCATCAAGTCAGAACCATGGAACAAGAGTTCCTGGGCAACTTCATGCAGATGCAGAAAGCAATCGCAGACAAGGCCATCAGAATGAAGATTGAAAAAATCAGTGGTGAATTCTTTGCATATGATATTGATCGTGGAGAGCAATTTGTGTGCAAAGGCAAGTCACCTAGAAAAATGATGGAGAATTTTGAATTGATACATCCAGGTAGACTGCCTGTGGTCATGCCAGAGTATTGGGAACTCATGGGCATGAAGATGGATCAGATTGTGAGAATAGGTACCAGAGACAAATATGGCAGAGAAAAAACTATCAAAGAATACAAATAAAGTCGTCTTGGTCACAGGCGGCTTTGATCCCATACATTCAGGACACATAGCCTACTTTGAATCAGCTCGTAAACTAGGAGATTGTCTAGTAGTAGGGCTGAATTCTGATGACTGGCTCACTCGTAAAAAAGGCAGATACTTTATGCCGTCTACAGAAAGAGTTGAAATTGTTCAAGCTCTTGAACCAGTGGACCATGTGATACTGTTTGATGATTCAGATGGATCAGCAGTGCAGGCCATTGCAAATTGCAAAGAACTGTTTCCAGACAGTCAGATCATATTTGCCAATGGTGGCGACAGAACCAACAAGAACATTCCAGAAATGGTGTTTGATGATGTGATATACAAATTTGGTGTGGGTGGTAAAAACAAAAAGAATTCATCATCCTGGATACTCAAAGACTGGGCACAACCAGTGACTCGCAGACCCTGGGGTACCTACAGAGTGATCTGGGACACAGAACACATGAAAGTCAAAGAACTGTATGTGGATCCTGGCAAAAGATTGAGTATGCAAAAGCATAAATTTAGAAAAGAATTTTGGATGGTGGCTGAAGGTATAGCCACTGTGAGAGGTCGTGAAAACACAGAACATGATTGGGACAGAGAACATGAATATGGTCCACATAACTATCTACATATAGATGAACATCAGTGGCACCAATTGATCAATGACACTGACTCACCATTAAAGATCATTGAGATACAGTATGGTGAAAAGTGCATAGAAAAAGACATAGAAAGGATCAATGTTCCAGATGATTATTAAAGATACAGTATGGTGGATTAAATGGATATCCACAGGTTTGTGTGTGGCGTCAGCTTCGTTCACTGCCTTGGACATATATCCTATTAATGCCTGGACAGGCTTTGCAGGCTGTGTGGGTTGGGCTTGGGTAGGTTATCGTTGGAAAGAATGGGCTATCCTTAATTTAAATGTTTTCCTGGGCATAGTATATGGTGCAGGATGTGTAAGGAGTATATTGATATGATAGATAATATTTTTGGTAAAAACCCTATATATTATTCGCCAAAGAATCCTGAAGATTTGTACAAAAAGATAGCAGATCAAAAGGACAAGGCTATCCGTGATGCCATGTTATGTGGCGCCGCCATGGCCTGGAACTTGGCTTCTGATAAAGTGGATCAACTCAATCAGCTTTCCAAAGAGTCTCAGGGTCAAGCATAGACTTCATTTCTATGATGTTGCAGTGTGGATCTTTAAGAAACACTGTTTTCTGTTCTCTGGGCTTGCCTTCAAATCTATGGTAAGGTCCTTCTATGATATGATCTTGGGCTCGTTTCAACAATTCATGAAACTCTGCCCATGGCATATGAACACCAAAATGTGGCACTGCCACATCTTTCATGTCTGTGTCGTGTAAGGCTGGTGTGTTGTCTTGATCAGGATCAGATGAATGTAGGGTCAGTTCATTGTCCCAAAAGTTGATGTCTTGCCATAATCCTGCTTCAGAATCTCCCAATTCACAACCCATGACATCACGATACCATGCCACGGCTGTGTCAAGGTCTCCTACCTCGATTGCCAAATGAAATCTTGCACTCATGTGTTCTCCTAGTTAACAAGAACTTTTAACTAGGTTGCTATCTAGATACCAATATTTATTTGATATCTTTGGTTGACAATGGTTTATGAAGTATGTTATAATGCAGTATGATTTGTGATGAAAGGAGATATATTATGTCGCGAATTAAGGGTATATTAACTAATCTTGTCATACTGGCAGGTATATTTGGATTACTGGTTATTACTGCTGGTTGTTCAACTATTTCAGGTGTAGGACAAGATATTAAGGATGCTAGTGATTGGACCAGAGATGCATTGTCAGAAGATGAGAATGCAGATACTTCTGAGCCACACAGTAGTCTTCCTGCAGAAGAAGAAGCTACTCCGGCCGACTTTGAGTTCAAACCAGTGGAAACTACTCCAGTGGAGAAAACTCCAATCAGTCTGAATAGTGAAGAATGGGTTACAGAATAATGGGTAATTTCATCGTGGGTATGGCAGTTGGTATTACATTGTCCGTATTTGGTATGGGGAAAATTGTAGACACTGTCGAAGCATTCGTTGATGGTTCCAAAAGAGTTATTCAAGAATCCATAGCTGAAGAACCAAGACAAAACTATCCTGTGGAAAGGCATTGGCAGAACTTCGTGCCTTCTGATGGTTCTTCTTTTTTAAACAAACTAATAATCAAACTTTAATCAGGGAGCAAAATATGACTGATAAAACTTTTAAATGTGTAGGCGTATCCTACTTCAAGGACCAATGGAAAGTTCGTTGGGCAAATGATCTAGTGACTAGATTCAAGATGTTGCACAAAGGTGGACATGAAAACATTGAATTGTTTGAAATGCCTGAAGCAATGACTAAACCAGAAGCAACTCAATGGTTGACTAAACATGACAAGTTCATGGATTTGTCTGAAGATGCCAGATATGCAGTGACTTCTAAACTAGAAGAGTATGGACATTTTAGATCTACTGTGAAGATATCAATGGATGACATCAAGTCAAGACCAGTTATTGACACACCAGAACCTACTCCTGTACAAGAAGTAGATGATATTCCTGCAGGTGAAACTGTGTTAATCAAACCAGCACAACCTACTGAATAAGTACAAGTATGAGTGAAAAGGACTACGATACATTGAAGCAACAATTGGCTGTACAACAAGCCATGACGGATCTTGTCGAAGTCCTTTTTCATCACGGCTTCACAGACATCAGAGTAGGCAATGTCATGAGGCTGTTAGGCACATCAGAAGACCATTGCAAAGAGTTCATGGATCAGAGATTCGTGATCAATGGCGAAACATTGGACATGGTGCCTGTGGGCAAGACAGATGACCCATTTACCAAACACCCTGTCATTTCAAATAAAATTCATTAACACCACATAATACCGATACATAAATTACAACAGGAGATAATTTATGAATTTCAAAGCATTCTTTATTTGTATGTTCATATCATTGTTGATACCTTTCCTGGTATTCAGTGGAGACATTGATGCAGGAGAAAAAAGGTACAATCAAAACTGTGGCAACTGTCATGGTCCTGGTGGTATGGGCTTGGCATCATATCCCAAAATCAAAGGCAAAGACACGGAATACTTGAAAGACAGATTACAAACTTACAGAGCAGGCAAAAAGGTTGGACCTAACTCCTCGCTCATGATCATGATGGCTAGACCTTTATCAGACGAAGAGATTGATAATTTGGCGGCTTATTTGAACAGTTTGCAATAAGATCATAAATTAAACTGTTTATTATAGGAGAACTAATATGTCAAATCATGACGCAATTCAATCAGCTTACGATACATATCTTGATGAAAATAGCAAATTTGAAGACAAGGGTGTGAAAGCATCTGCGGCTCGTGCCAGAAAAGCACTAGGCGAGCTAGGCAAGTTATGTAAAGAAAGAAGAAAAGAAATACAAGAAAAAAAGAACTCTATGTAATGATAAGGTTCTGGGTTGATTCATATCGAAAGGGTCGAGCCTCACATAGACTAAGAATGGAGTTACCACGACAAGGATTAATTGCTCGTGGTGTAGATTGCTCACTAATTCATCGTAAAATTGTTTATGATAGAAACAAGCAGGGTATTACATCTATAACCGATGCAATCAATCTTGAGCATGACATCATAATCATGAACAAAGAAATGAAGCCTGAGATCTATACACAGTATGTCAGGCCATTCCAAAAATTAGGTGTACCAGTGGGCATGGATCTCTGTGACAACAAGTTTGATGTACGAGACGGTAATAACTCTCTGATGGAGTTGGTACCACAGATGGACTTCATGACTGCCAACAATGAGACCATGCAACAGGTAATCAGACAAAGATTTCCCAACAAGCCTGTGTATTGGTACACTGATCCTACTGAAAGAGAATTTGAACCTGCTAAATCATTTGCAGGTGGCACACTGAAATTATGTTGGTATGGTTCCATAGCATCCATGAAATACTTTGATGTTGATAGATGTCTCACTAAATTGTGGACTCTTCATGTACCTTGGCGTTTAGATTTGATGTCAAATCACATAGAACAGAGAGTCAAAGCTGGACTGAACAATGTCAAACTGCATGACTGGTCTTATGAAGCACAAGGTCAAATGGTCAGAGAATCAGACATTGTGTTGATGCCATTGGGTCATTTGCAACCTGGTGATCAAAGATATGACAGAGTCAGAACCAAATCACACAACAGACTAGTGGATGCCATTGCACAAGGTCGTTGGGTGATCACATCACCCATGCCACAGTACAGACCATTGCAAAAATATTCTTGGCAAGGCAGTATGTTAAAAGGCATAAGTTATTATCTGGAAAACAAAAAAGAAGTCAGAGACAGAATCACACAAGGACAAAGATGGATCAAAAAAAGAGCCACATCAAAAACTGCCGCCAAACAACTAATTAGAATATATGAAGCTATCAAAGGTATTACAATCACATGATGAAGACATCAGACTGCATCTAGGGTGTGGTCCCAATCGTTTGCCAGGATGGATCAACTGTGAGTTTGCCAACACCATTAATCAAGAATGGCAAGTTGAGTTTGACATCACTACATTTCCTTATGACATTGAAGACAACACAGTGAGCAGAATATATTGGAGTCATGTGATAGAACACATTGACCCTCCCCAAGTGCCTCAAATATTTCAAGAGTTTTTGAGAATACTCAAACCAGGTGGTGTGGTGGACACAGAATATCCTGACATATTGAAACTGTCTGAATACATTGTGGAAGATCCTACCAGGATATATTCTCAAAACAAAAAGATTCGCAAGAGAGCCATTGCAGGTATGTTTGGTGATGTAGGCAAATACAAAGATCCCATCATGTTGCACAAATGGGGATACTCAGAAGATGCCATCATAGACTTATGTTATAACACAGGATTTCGTAGAGCAGTTCGTAAACAACCATGGAGACCCAAAACCAAGAACCCCACAACGGACGGTCGGGTGATTGCAATCAAATAAGTAACAGTGATGATATATTGCATAGACATTGACGGCACCATATGTAGAGTAAACAATGCTGATCCCAGACAGTATGCCATGGCTGAACCCATACCAGAACGCATCAAAGAATTCAATGAACTGTATGAACAAGGACACGAAATACATTACTGGACATCTCGTGGAGCACTGTCAGGCAAAGACTGGAAACAGTTTACCAGAATGCAACTCAAAGACTGGGGTGTGAAATACACCAAACTCAAATTCAACAAACCTCATTATGATGTATGGATAGATGACAAAGCATTCAATGTGAATTCATACTTTGAATCCAACTACAAAGAAGTGGCCATTGAGCTCAGAAAGATACATGAAAAGTTGGACTCACACATAGACAAAATATGGACAGTGTATGAAGGTTTGAAAAATCCTATCAAGACAGTCAAAAGGTTTTTTAAATGAGCGAAGACAAAATTGTTTATCGCGGTGTGGTCACACAATGTTTGCCCAACACCATATTTAAAATCAAACTTGAAAATGATCATGAAGTCATAGGACATCTATCAGGCAAAATGAGAAGATTCAAAATTCGTGTGCTACAAAATGATCGTGTGGATGTGGAGATGTCTGCATACGATTTGACCAAAGGCAGAATCATACACAGGTATAAGTAACAGTATGAAGCTCCAAGAATTAACATCATGTCCAAGAACACGAGCACCCAAGTGTCAATGCGAATCAGTGTTGAAAGAAGATTTCAATCCTGATATCAGAGCAGTGTGCAAACTAGAACAGTCTGACACTGTGCAAGGCACACTGTACATGAAATCAGAAGAAGTTGGTATGGGCACCATGATTGTGGGTCGTATCACAGGACTGAAACCAGGCAAACATGGATTACACATTCATGAGTTTGGTGATCTATCTGATGGCTGTAAATCAGCAGGTGGTCATTACAATCCAGACGGTGTGGACCACGGAGATTTGATCAAAGGTCATGTGGGTGATCTAGGCAATGTGATAGCAGATGACACAGGCACTGCCACGGTAAAAATATTTGCACCCAGAGTGGACATACACGGTGAACGATCAGTGGTAGGTAGATCATTTGTGATTCATGCAGATGAAGATGATCTAGGCACCCAAGGCAACCTTCCAACTTCTGGAAATCCTGAAAGTCTCAAAACTGGCAATGCTGGTGACAGATTGGCCTGTGGCCTCATAGTTTTCATATAAATATTAGTGTATGTTTTCAAATGTATCATTAGGGGCCTTACCTTTAATCGCATTTGTTGTGATAGTGGTTCTCATTATGGCCGGTGTATTTGATCACAAACAAGGAGACTAAACACAATGATTAGTAAAATCACAGACTGGGTAAAAACCAGATGGGAAGAAAGAACTACATGGGACGGCACTATGCTGATCGCCATGGGTGTTATCTATTTGTTGTTTACACCATTAATGGACCTTGCGGCTTGGATTGCAATAATTTACGGTGCTTGGACAATATGGAAAAGCGAATAGACTTTCAAGTAACCCCTTCAGCTATCAAACGAATCCAATCACTTCAATCAAAGAATGAAACGAGTCAACTTCTCAGAGTATCAGTAGAAGGTGGTGGCTGTCAGGGGTTTTCCTACAAGTTTGGTTTTGATGCCAATGCTTCAGATGATTTGGTTGTACAAGACATTGTGATCATTGATCCAACTTCATTAGAATTTTTAAAAGGTGCAGAGCTTGACTATGCAGAAGATCTGCTGGGTTCATATTTCAGAGTACAGAATCCTGTGGCAGAATCAACTTGCGGTTGTGGCACGAGCTTTAGTGTGTAATAAATAAAGTTACTATGGGAAAGGTAACTTGGATTACAAAAGCTGGTAGTCTGGGAACAATTCAAGAAGGAAAGTTTTACCAGATTAATTTGTCAGCACAAGATGAAGACACAGGTGATGCATCCACTCTGTATTACAAAGTGATTGCAGGCCGTATGCCTGAAGGCATTCAGTGTACTCTGTCAGGCACAGTAGAAGGTGCACCCAAAGTTATTTCCACAGTCAAAGGGGTACCTGCAGAAGTATCCAAAGACGAACTATCCAGATTCACAGTCAGAGCTTACACCGAAGACGCCAACGAACAACCACTCAGAGTTGCTGACAGAACATTCACACTCACAGTCACAGGACAGGACATTCCACAGTGGGAAACCACTGCTGGGTCACTGGGCACATTTTTTGATGCCACACCAGTGGACATCACATTGAAGTATTCAGATCCTGATCCAGATCAAACCATTACCACAGAATTACAGTCTGGTGCACTACCACCCGGATTATCACTGAGCTCAGATGGCAAAATCACAGGTGTAATAGAACCTAAGATTGTGCCAGGCACAGTGGTACAGGCTGGTTATGATATGTCTGGATATGATTCATACAATTTAGAATTTGTGGATTACAGATCCACTTCACAGAACTATGAATTTTCTGTGATAGTCACAGATGGCATAGATGAAAATGTTAGAACATTTTCCATGTATGTGTACTCCAGAGATGATCTCACAGCAGACACAGACTTTGTGACAGTGGACACAACTAATATTACTGCAGATGCAGGTTCAGTTAGAGCACCATTGTTACTAGATCCACCCACAGATCTGGGCACAGTCAGACATGACAACTGGTATGCATACAAATTCAATGGCAAAGATTTTGACAATGACCCCATTGAATATGAAATGATTGCATCGCCTCAAGAAGGATTTGATGTCACAGGACTGGGCTTTGATGCAGAAGATTACATATTTGACCAAGGTGACTTGACACTACCACCAGGACTATCACTAGATCCTTTCACAGGTTGGTTGTCAGGATATCTACCAGACATAGGTCTATCAGAAATAGAATACAAGTTTGCAGTCAGAGTCAAAAAAGCAGACAAACTAGATTCACAGGACAATTCAGAATTCATATCTCCATACTACTATGTGAAAATCACACTGGTAGGCACAGTGGACACAGACATCACTTGGACACAACCAGAAACACTGGGCACACTGATCAATGGAGAAACTTCCAAACTGTATGTGGAGGCTGTGGCATCATCAGGCACTTCATTGCAGTATGAACTCAAACAAGGTTCCAATTCCAAACTACCACAGGGCTTACAACTCACACCAGATGGTTTGATAGCAGGTCGTGTGTCATTCAATATGTTTTCATTGGATGCAGGAACTACCACATTCAACGAAGAGTTGGGCACTCGTAGAGAGATAACACCTTGTACATTTGACAGAACTTACACATTCACAGTGAGAGCATTCAACAACAATGCTTCTATATCCACATTCAATGATCACAAAATACTGTTGTCATACAAGTACAAACAACCATATGAAACACTGTACATCAAGGCCATGCCTACCACAGAAGACAGAGAATCACTGGAAAACTTATTACAGAATAGAGATATATTTGCACCAGAAGATGTGTACAGAATCAACGATCCAGAATTTGGCGTAGCAGAAGGTGTGAGATATGATCATGCTTACGGACTAAAAACTGCGGTCATAGATGATTATGTTGAAGCAGTACTGTTGAACCATTACAAAAAAGAATTGATACTGGGCACCATCAAGACTGCCAAGGCCAAAGATGTCGACGGCAATGTGGTGTATGAAGTGGTATATTCTGAAATACAACAACCACTGGTCAACAATGATGGTATATCCATTGGCTTGAGTCACAAGTTTAAAACAGAATGGATCGAAGATGACTCTGTGGAAACAGACACAGTGTATCCAAATTCACTGGTCAATATGCAGACCAGAATCATCAACAAGGTTGGACAGTTTGCAGAAATATTACCACAGTGGATGACATCAGAACAAGATGATGGCCGTATATTAGGATTCACACCAGCCTGGGTACTGTGTTATGCCAAACCAGGTAGAGCAGACAAAATTGCATTCCAGATCAAAGAAAAGTACACAGACAAGCTCAATGCCATTGATTTTAGAGCAGACAGATACGAAGTAGACAGAACCATGACACAGTTCTGGTCACACACAGATTCAAAATTTAATTCAGGTACATTGACTACCTTTGACAGATATGATTTCAGAGCAGACCTAACTTACACCAGAAATGTAGACTATGTGACAAGTTTGGCGTTTGCTGATATCAATAATGCTACACTAACCGAACTCAGTGAGAGAGGGGGTATTGATGGTGTATCATCAAGCACTGGACTCGACGGCAAAACCATAATCTTTAAAAAGCAAGAAGGTTTTGCACAAGGAGATGACAATGCTTGGACCGACTTTGCAGATGATTCTACATCATCCAGACTTATTCCTGGCGAAGCAGAAGATAGAGATGATTCATCGCCTATCAGAAATGAACGCATGGGCATATGGAGAATCAGAGTCATCGACGGGTCATTAATCACTTTAGATCTTGTGACTACCACTGACACCAATGACTATGTCAAAATAGTGTCAGGTAGCACAGGCAAAAACAATTTCCTTTACCATAGTGAGGCCGTGCAACCTGGTAACACTGTTCGTGCTTGGGAATATCTATATCAAGCCACAACAGACGAATCATTATTCGATGGAGGTAGCACAAGATTTATAAGTAATGTAGACAGTCAAAATAAAGACGATACAAACGATAAATATGTAGTGTTCCCACAACACACAATTAAAGGAACAGAGGATTATATAACAAATGGCTAGTAATATCAACCCAAACAACATAGACACTACCTATCCGGTAGCGGGTCAAGACAACGATTCACAAGGTTTTCGTGACAATTTCACGAATATCAAAACAAATTTTTCATATGCAGAAGAAGAAATAGATGATCTTCAATCAAAGGTCATTGTAAAATCTGCATTGACAGGCACAACCATAGACAACGATTTTGGTGGTGCAGTACTGAAAGCCGCTAAGATACAAGACTTTTCAGAAACTGTGGTTGCACTAGGTACCACTTCAGGTACAGTCACACTGAATCATGCTTCAGGGCATTATCAAACAGTGACCACAAACGGATCAATCACACTAGCATTTTCTAATCCACCTAGCTCAGGTGAAATGGGCAGAATCAGAATACAGGTAGTCATTGCCGATACTAGCCATACATTGACTTTACCAAGTTCTGTGACCAAGGGTATCACTGGTATCCAAGGTATATCCTCTAATGTAATCACTTACAACGAAACAGGCACATTTGATTATGAGTTCACTACATCAGATGGTGGTACTACATTCCATATCACTGAATACTCCAGACCAAGAAATGACTGGCAATCTCCAATATTCTTGGGTTCATCGGAGGATTTAGCCGACGCCGGTGCCGCAGATTTAACCAAAACAACATCATACTTTACCACTGCCGCCGCAGAAACGGCCACACTGGCCGCAGGCACAGATGGACAGATCAAAGTATTTGCCATGGCAGGTGATGGTGGAGACATGGTGATCACCGTGACCAATGCAGGATGGAAGTCATCAGGCACAGGCACAATCACTTTTGGAGACATTGGTGATGCTTGTACACTGAAATATTGTAATTCCAAATGGTATGCAATTGGTGTAAACGGTGTGGCTTTTGGCTAACATCTGATTGACATTCACAACACAACACATTATATTATATAAATGCCAGGACCAGAACATCCATTGATGGGCAAGGTGTCTGATTTATCTGATGAAGAGATACAAAACAAAGTCACCGAGCTCAACCAAAAGATCTCATTCGCTTACAGAATGAACAATCAAGCCATGATCAATCAACTTCATATGTTCTTGAATGCATACAATGAAGAACATCAAAAAAGATTAAGAGACAAGTTCTCATCTGATAAAAAACTCAAAGGCAAGATAGACATAGCAAAATGAGTGCATTAATGAAAACAGAACAACAGTTCAGTGCCAACTATTATCATGAAGGCATGATGTGGATCAATTCATACACACTGTCTTGGAACATGGTCAGTGCCAATAATGATCAAATGGATCAAAACATTGCACTGGATAGAATCAGATATTACATTCATGAGATACTGGATGGCTGTGCATTTTGTTGGTGGGAAGACGAAGAACAAATACAGGCACTGTTGAATGCATCATTCAAAGTAGTGGAAGTGCCAGGCGTGTGTTTTGATCAAATCATACTGATCACACTGTGGCACAAATTCAATGCCATTGTGCAACCCAACATGGTCATACCAGACATGACCATCAAATCAACCAATGGTGACAATGTGGAGTTTCATTATTCACACGAATCTGAAGTCATGGATATGTTTGATCGTGACTCAGCATGGTGGCTGTCAGACAAACTAAACTGGTCAAGCACACAGAAAGTCAAAAAACAAGGCAAGATCATATCATTAAACAAAGAGCTGAATTGGAAAGATGTGGGTCTGGGTTGGGATGTCAAAGAAGTTTCAGAAAATCCTGGCAGAGTGATTGTGATGCCCAAAAAGAAAGATGACAAAAAGAAAAAGTAGGTTGCATACCTATGGTTGTTCTTTCACAGCAGGACTAGGACCATCATGGGCACACATACTGGCTCATGACTATGATGAACACATAGAACACGCCAGATCTGGTGTGGGCAACTTGTACATATTGAAAGAACTGGTCAACACTGAACTTGAAGCAACAGACACTGTGATGATCATGTGGACATATCCACAACGACAGGATGTATATGATCCTGATTCAGCAGGCACATGGGATTACCACAACACAGGCCAGCAGTGGCAATCAGAAACATATATCAAAGCCGCTGAACAAATATGCAAACTCAAAGGTTGTGCATATAAATTTTTTTCTTATGGACCTTGGTACAAAGATATACCTGCACTTTTAGACCATGTCAAGCTGTCCAACATCTATATTCCCAGCACCAAAATCAAAGAACGACAGAAGTTGAAGGACAGTTATCAACAATGTGCAGGTACAGATTGGCCCACATTTGATCAATGGATCTCAGGCACTGGTTGTAAAGAAGCAGACAAGATGTTGGGATATTATAGAATGCAGGTGTACAACAATCGTTTAGACCTTAATCCTACCACGGAGGAGTTTGCAGAATTTTTGACCAAAATAGGATACACTCTCACAGAAGATCAAACCAAATT
>Ga0181568_10004246_pt1 | contig 12823 bp, 11 predicted proteins | sample 101ome_20_FD_133758 | JGI IMG/M metagenome (GOLD analysis project Ga0181568, IMG submission 133758) | Coastal salt marsh microbial communities from the Groves Creek Marsh, Skidaway Island, Georgia - 101404AT metaG (megahit assembly) | ecosystem: Environmental > Aquatic > Marine > Intertidal... | reverse complement strand
GGAGCAAACGGAAATGGCGATGTCGGTGGTCGATGCCCTTCAAAATGGTACCCATTTGTTATTTGAAGCAGGTACGGGGGTGGGCAAGAGTCTGGCTTATTTAATCCCTTCCCTTATCCACGCGGTTCATAATAAACGGCCTTGTGTAGTGGCGACCAATACCATCAATCTGCAGGAGCAGTTGCTGGAAAAAGATATTCCGGCGGTGAGGCAGGTTTTTGAATCAGATGAGAGGTATCAACCGTTTTCTGATTTCAAATGTGCACTTTTGGTGGGGCGGGCCAATTATCTTTGCACCACCCGTTTGCATCGAGCCCTCAGCGGGCAGGCCGATTTTCTAGACGGAAGTCAAAGGAAAGAACTGGAGAGGATCGCAGAATGGGCAAATGACGGTGCGATTGAGGGAATCAGGCAGGAAATGTCACCACCTCCTTTGTCGGTAGTGTGGGATCAGGTGAATGCAGATTCGTCACTTTGTTCAAACAAGAGATGTCATCCCGATCATTGTTGTTACCGGAGGGCCCGGGCCCGGGTGGAGGGAGCAAACCTGGTCATCGTAAATCATAGCCTGCTTTTCTCTTTGCTGGGAGCCGGGTTTGGACCGGGAGATGAAGAGGGTGGTGTATTGTTTGCGGACGATTTTATTGTTTTTGACGAGGCTCATGAGATGCCGGATGTGGCCAGCGATCATCTCGGTCTGTCCATCAGTTCCTGGGCTTTGGAGACTTTTTTGCGGAGACTATATAACCCGAGGCGTGGTAAAGGGTTACTGAAAATGGCGGGCAGGCTGTCGGATTTTGAGGCGGTTGAGAATGCGATTCAGGCGGTGGATGATTTCTTTCAGTTTTTGCATGTGGAAAGTCTGGGGCAAAAGGACCGTTCCCGCTTAGTCGAAAAGGGGAGGCTGCCGATGGAGGTTTTTCCGCCTCTTAGTTTGGTCTTACGAAAACTTGTGGAATTGGGAGAACTTTGTGAGGATGAAACAGCCAAACTGGAAATTAAGGATCAGGCGAAGCGGATGCAGGGATATTTGAATGGTTTGTCCGAGGTTTTTGATCTGAAAAATCCCGATGCAGTCTACTGGATGGAAAGAACGGGAAAAAAGAATCAAATCATTCATCTCCGGAGTGCCCCTCTAAAGGTTGCCGAGATCTTGCGGGAGGAACTTTTTGCCAAACAATCATCCATTGTAATGACTAGTGCAACCCTAACCCGAAAGGGGAAGGCAGATTCCTTCCGAAAAGAGGTTGGGGTGGATGAGGTGGAGGAGAGGGTGGTGAAATCTCCCTTTGATTATGAGAATAACATGCAGATCCGAATCATGTCTGATTTTCCGGAACCTCAGGGCAAAAATCGGGCCTTATATTTAAAATGTCTGGTACACTCTATTGATTCAGCTGCACGCTCGATGGAGGGAGGGACCCTTGCATTGTTCACGAACTATGCAGACCTGGAGTATTGTTACCATAATCTCCGGGCTTCGTGGACTAAGCTCGGGCGGTCAGTCTATGCACAGGGGCAAGGATTTTCTCGATCTGAGCTGCGGAGTAAAATGGTGGAAGAGGAGGATGTTTTACTCCTTGGTGCCGAAAGTTTTTGGAAGGGGTTTGATGCAAAGGGTCCCTGCCTATCCCAGGTGATTTTGACTCGATTACCTTTTGAGAACCCTGGCCATCCGATCATGGAGGCAAAAACAGAAAGATTGGAGGCAGAAGGAAAAAGTTCCTTCATGGAGATAACTATTCCCAAAGCGGTAATTCGTTTCCGTCAGGGGATTGGTCGCTTGATTCGCTCTCATACGGATATTGGGGATTTATTGATTCTTGATTCCCGCATCCTGAATAAGAGGTATGGAGTCCATTTTTTATCTGAATTGCCGAATGCAAACTTTGATACTGAACAATTGGAAGAATTCGATGAATTATTTGAATAACTAAATGAATTTTGCTGATTTTTTGCAAATTGACTTAACGCATAAGTTTGTATGCTTTAGAAATTTCTGATCATGCAATTCACTTCATACGGACATTCTGATGTAGGCTTCGTTCGCGAAAAGAATGAAGACTCTCTTTTATTAGACGATGAAAAGGGAATCTTCTGCGTTGCTGATGGTGTAGGTGGACTGCCATTTGGAGATTTGGCTAGTCGTTTAGCGGTTAAGTTCTTTGCTGCGTTAGTTCATGATTCTGACGATTGTTCAACCATTGAAGAATTGCGCCAAATATCTTCCCTGATTCACAAGGATATTGTTGATTGCGGGCAGTTAGTCGGCGGAGAAAATGGTATTGCTACCACATTTTCTGCGGTTCGTTTGCTCAGCGATAAATTTATTTTTTCCCATGTGGGTGATTCTTTAATCTTCTTGAACCAGGGTTCTGGTTTTCAAAAAATTTCCAAGTGTCACACACTCGGAGACGAGTTAATCGATAAACACGGCCCTGAGGCTGCAAATGATATGCCTGAGCACTATATGCATACATTGACTCGATGCATGGGGCAGGACATAGACTTTGAAGTTGATTTAGGTGAGCATCAAGTAAACCCAGGAGACCAAATACTTATATGTTCTGATGGAGTTAAGAATATGCTTGAGTTGGATGAGATTGATGAACTTGGGAGCACATTAGGCTCGAAAGAATTTGTTCACTCACTTATCGACAGTGCAAATCAAAAAGGCGGGGTGGATAATTCAACCGCCGTTTCTATTCGGATATCTTAATCATTAAAGATGTCGAATAGGATCGATGAGCTTACGGAAAAGCTAAAATTAAAACCTGATCAAGTCTTTTACCGATTTAGCCTGGCACAAGCCTACTTGGATGAAGATAATTATACCTTGGCATGCAGGGAACTGGAAAAATGCGTACAAGCTAAACCGGAATGGCTGATTGCCACACTGAGCTTAGGTAGAACCTATCTTCAACTTGGTAAGATTGAAAAAGCAAAGCAGAATCTAGAACTGTCTTTGGAACTTGCCCGAAAACAAAACCATGATGATCCAGCTGCAGAAGCAGAGCAGTTGCTTAAGGAATGTAATTCCTCCAATTAATTTTTCACTACAAAGATAGCTTTGATGGGTAAGCTTTTTAGTCATCTTTCAGTTGTAAGTCTCCTTACTCTTCTCTCTCGTTTTTTAGGACTTGGCAGAGATATTCTTTTCTTTAGTTGCTTTGGAGCTTCGTTGATAGGAGAGGCGTTCATTCTCGCATTTACTTTCCCAAATTTATTCCGAAGGATGTTTGGTGAAGGTACACTAACTTCAGCATTTTTACCGATTTTTACCGAAACTAATAATGGGGAGTCTCGAGCAGATGCTTTTACCTTTCTAAATCAGGTAATCACAAGAATGATTCTTTTTTTGGGGATTCTTAGTTTAGTAGTTTGCTCCTTTTCATACTTCGGGGGGAGTGGCGAATTTTCGTTATTAGAGAAATGGAAAGTAGGACTTTTTCTTAATGGGATTTCATTTTCCTACATTATTTTTATATGCATTTCAGCCCTGATTGTTGCCTCGTTAAACAGCTTTGGGAGATTCTTTGAAGGAGCATTTTCTCCTATCATGCTCAACTTATGTATGATTGTTGCGATGCTCGCTGGGAAGTTTGTTCTGTTATTAGAAGATATCGAGCTTGCCGCCTTGCTTTGTATGGGCGTTATTCTAGCAGGCATATTGCAACTCACTTTACCATGGATTCAGTTGAAGAGGCTTTTTGGTTGGAAATGGAGATTTACCTTGTCGGGTTCTAATGAATTTACTCAACTGAAATCTTTGTTTTGGGTAGGAGCTTTGGGTGCGGCAGTCGGTCAGGCTAATATTCTTATTTCCAGGTTGTTTGCTTACACTTTGGATGAAAGTGGTGGGATGAGTTACCTTTTCATTTCATCCCGTTTGATTGAGCTTCCTTTAGGGATTTTTGCCATATCCATTGCGACTGTTTTCTTCCCAGAAATGTCCAAAGCGAAAAGTTTAAAAGATGAAAAGAATTTTTGGAATAAAGCCTTAAGCGGACTTCGTCTAACTGCGGCCATTACGATACCTTCAGCAGTGGGTTTGGCTCTTCTTGGAGATTCTATTCTTTCAACTCTGTTTAGATGGGGTGAATTTGGGGCGAAGGAAGTTACCGCTTCCAATGTAATTTTGGCTATTTACTGCGTGGGATTACCCTTTTACGCACTTTCCACATTTTTGGTTAAGGTTTTTCATTCCGAAAAAAATATGAGAATTCCTGTGCAGGCAGCCTTTGTTAGTCTTGCCGTAAATGTGCTTTTAAGTATTGCGTTGATTGGAGAATATCAGGCTAAAGGGTTAGCTTGGGCTAATGTGATTTCTGCCATGTTGCAAACTTGCTATCTCGGTTTCAGGATGAATCAATTGAAAATAATCAGCTTATTTCAAAGAAATTCCATTTCTTTACCTTATATTTTTTTAAGTGCTTTGGTGATGTTTTTCATTATTTCTTTTGTGAAAGAAATGATGGGAGATCCTCAAACAAAATTTGACCACGCACTAAATCTATTGATTATGATCCCAGTTGGTCTGATCTCATACACGCTAATTCTTTTTCTTTGTCGATTTCCGGAGTTTAAAAGTCTGTCAGCCAAATTTGGAATTTCTAGGTAATCAAGGGGCATTAAATTATCTACGAAACGAAATCATTGACAAAATAATTTATTTTCTGAAATCTCCACAACTAATGCACCCGCCCGAAAATCGATGTAAAGGATTCACTCTTATGGAGTTGATGGTTGTGATTATCATAATTGCCATTCTCTTGGGAATTATTTTTACGGGAGCTGGTTTCCTTTTCAGTGCACAGGAAGAAAAGAAAGCAAAATCAGAAATTGAATCAATCTCTTTGGCACTTGCACAATTTAAATCCGAACATGGGGATTATCCTGAAACCGACGAAGGAAGTAGTGCGGAATTACGAGGTAAAATCCTTTTTATGTCATTATCCGGATGGCTTGATTCAGACGGAGATGAGATACCCAGAGACGAAAGGGGAAAGTCTTTTCTTCCCGCCGATACTTTTACACTGGGACAGCGAGATGGTGAAAGTGTGGAGCCTTATTCCCTCACCGGTGAACAATTATTAGGAAATATTGGTAAGGAGGTTGAGGTTTTTATGATCGATCCCTGGAGCAATGCATACATTTATGAGTACCCTCGGAAGGATGGGCACAGCGGTTATCTTCTTTTCAGTAAAGGTGCGGATGGACAATCATCGGAATTTAGCACTGAACTCACAAGCACCCCGAATAAGGAATCTTTTGACAACGATAACATTCCGGAAACAGAGCCAGGGAAGTGGTGATGAAAATTGAATTACAAATATGAATAATAAAAGAGGATTTACACTAATTGAACTACTGGTAGTTATTGCAATACTGGGTGTGTTAATGGGATTATTGGGGCCAAAAGTCTTTGATTTACTCAGTGGATCAAAGGAAACCAAGACCCAAGCAATTTTCCGATCATGGGTGACTCAGATCTACCAGTACAAAGAACATTATAAATATTACCCCCCATTCCTCTTGGAAGGAGAAGAAGGAGAGCCCATGTTGTTGTCAAACGAGGAAAATCACGATTTTTTCCTTGCTGCACTCAAAGGTAGAAAATGGGACGTGAATGCCCAGACATGGTCAAGCCTGGATGGGGATTTAGTCGATCAGAACCGGAAGGCTCGCGAATTTCATTCCTTTTCGGAGGATGAGTTTGGTGATGATGGATATTTAGCGGATGCCTGGGGAGGGAAACATATTCGCGTCTTGGTCGATCATGACGGAGATGGATTAATTGAGCTTTCTTCTCAAGCGGTTGATGAAATAAAGGAGGCTTTAACTTCTGACTATGAATCAGATGAAATTGAAGAGGCATCCGAGAAATTTAAAGTTATTCGCGATAAAGTGGGAATATATGTATTGGAAGATCCTTCCGGGGATAGTGATTCCGGCAATGTATTTTCATGGGATATAAAAAAGTACTTTAATCAATAGTAATCATTTCATGTGAACATCATGAAACGAGGGTTTACACTAATGGAACTCCTCATTGTACTCGCTATCATGGGGGTGATGATGGGACTGGTAGGTTTTAGTATACTGGGTGGTGGAGGAAACGAACTTGGTGCAGCTCAAAGACAGTTATTGGGCATGGTACAAAAAGCTCGTACACAAGCAGCACTCTCTGGTCTAGAAACAAGACTTTTGATCAATAGTGATACTGATAACCAAGATCGTTATCATCGTTATGTAGAAATTGTTTACCGAGATGAAAATGAATCAGAAAGTTGGGTGGTTGCTGGCGAGGGGAAATTTTTGACAGACAGAATATATTTCGTGCCTGCAAGTGATGATTCATCTTCACAACCTGATGGGTGGCGAAGTGATGCTTATTCCATTTGGAGTAACAAGGAAAGTGAACCGTTTGAATTAGATGCAGCATTTAAGGGAAAGAGGAAAGAGGGTGGGAGTGAAAGTTTTAACTATGTGGAATTTGATTCCGCGGGTAATCTAGTGTGCCAGGAAGATTCAAGCGGTATTTTATTACCTCCAAAATTGGTTTTAGCTGTGGGAGAGCCAAATCCTGGGACCGATGATAGCTTAATCCGATTTAATGATCCTTCGGCAATTGCCGGAATTTTAATGAGACAGTTTGGAGGTTTTGCTGTATTGGATGTAAACGATTTTGAGCTTCCATGAGTTTGCCAAAGATTAAATTAAACAGGGGTTTTACACTGATTGAAGTTGTAATTGCACTTGCCGTCTTCGCCTTTCTTATTGGAGGTTTGTTGGGTTTTTTACCTTGGAGCGTTGAGGGTGTTAGCAAAGTAAGGGAGCAGGATATTGCCTATGGACTTGTTGATGGAGTTCAGGTCGAGTTGGAGAGAATGGGTTTTACGATGGTAGAAGCCGGCACTTCACGGTTAGAGGGTTTGTATAGTGCATTTGATCTTCCTCGCGAGTCAGAAAATAAATTTGATCTATTACTTGTTGCGAGAAAAGAGGGTGGAAAAGTCTCTTTTGAGCAGGTTGTAGAGGAAGCTTCCAGTTCAACATTAAATGATGATGAAACTGAAGAGGGTCCCAACCAGGACCTCTTTATGAAGGAAATGGGTGGTACTGTTATGTTTAACAAGACTACTTCAGGCGATCCTGTTTCTCTTTTTGGCTTTGATGAAAATCATCAGGAAACTTTTCCCTACAGTAATCGTTGGATACCTGAAGAGGAAAGATATTTCCTTATCAAGTGTTCGCAGTTTCCTCTAGATCACAGACATCAGCATCACCCAAGTAATGGATTCCTTAGTTTGCAGGTTGATATTCAATGGCCTTATAAAGTCCCAGACCCTTCGAGAGATTCAGGTTTTAGAAGAATTCCAATGAAATTCAGAAATCACTTTCGATTGCCAATGGCTATTGTAAGATAAATTTTTTCTTTTTGTATGCTTAAGTACTGGTTTCTGGCAATACGGCCTAAAACGCTGATTGCATCGATATTACCAATTACGGCCGGTTTTCTCTTGGCTCAGCAGAAATCTGACGAAGTATCTTTATTGGTGGCAGCCTTGTGTTTGGTTTATTGTTTACTCGTCCAAGTAGCCACAAACTTGGCTAATGATTATTTCGATAATAAAAAAGGTGGGGATGATATCAGAGAGTTGGGACCCGATAGAATGGTAAGTTCCGGTAGGTTAAAGCCTAAATCTGTTCTAGCAGTCGCTTGTTTTATCCTCTTGCTATCTTTCTTTGTTGGTCTTGCTATTTTGAAAATAGTGGAAGGGAGTCCATGGTTAATCATGGTGGGCGTTGTAAGCGTTATTTGTGCTTTAGTCTATACAGGAGGACCATTTCCTTTGGCTTATAATGCCTTGGGAGATGTTTTTGTTGTTTTATTTTTTGGCGTGGTTGCAGTGGAGGTGACTCATTTGGTTCTTTGCAACTCGGTCGGAGTCATTTGGGAATCTAATTTTATTTTATCAGTTGGAGTTGGCTTGTTAATAAATAATCTTTTGGTTGTGAATAATTACAGGGATTATCATGAAGATAAAATTGTAGGAAAAAGAACTTCAATCGTAGTTTTTGGAAGAAATTTTGGATCGATATTATTTTTGTTAAGTCTTTTTTTTGTTTTTATTTTAACTCCAATTCTAGAACCTAGTGCTTGGGCTACTACTTTCCTTTTTGCATTTGGTCTTTTTTTGTGGCTTAAATTGCGCAAAGCGTTGACATCAAAAGACTTCAATCTTGTGCTTACTGGATCTGCATTACTGATTCTCTTGCAAACAATCCTCTTAGTATTTGGATTTTGCCCATGGGGGTGATAACTAGATCATATGTACAATCCAGAATTATCAGAATTTTCACCATTCGATCTACAAAAGTTACTTGTAACATGCTTCGGTTCTTCAAATGAACCATTGAAGCTTTGCATATTGATTGACCTTCCAGATTTGGAGTTAATCAAATCTAAATCATTTGTCTCTGACGAAAAGTTTGCGGTTCAGAAACACGCGGTAGATAAATTCCTAACCCCTTTGAGAAATACAAAACTTGAGGATTTCAATGTATCGAGTGTTGATTTCTTCGCGTACAAAACGACTTACGGTAGCAACTTGGATCCGGAGGACGGAGCTGTTGATGAGTTGTGTGCTCCCGTAAGTCTTAGTAGTCATGTTTACCCTAATTACGATATAATTTTAGCTATCACTGATTACTCTTTGACTGCCCCCCTTACCGCACAAGCAAAGATTCACGGCTTTAGAGGTGCAACCTTGCATGGATTAAATGATATAATACTTAATTCTGGTCTTTCCGTTGATTACAAATTTGTCAGTGACCAAGCGGAGGTGTTCAGGCAAGTCATTACTTACACTGATCATTTTGAAATCAACTTTAAGGCACTCGATCAATCATTTAAGCTTACATTGAGATGTAATAAACAAGATGCTCAGAAGAGTCATGGCTTGTGTCCAGCAGGCAAGCCTGATGTGGCTAACTTACCAGCGGGTGAAGTTTATTTTGTACCTAACGGAGCTGATGGTTCTTTTCCATTCAGGTATTCGGATGGAACGATTGCAGAAATGATTGTAGAGGAAGGAGCTATCATCAATTCTATCCTAATTAGTGGCGATCAAGATGTAGTAGATGCCAGAAATACTCAGTTGAAAGAAGATCCTGCGACTGGAATACTTGGTGAATTAGGCTTTGGTACACAACTTCTACCAGTTTCTGGCAAGGATATCCAGGATGAGAAGATATTCGGTACATGCCATGTCGCAACTGGCAGGAGTGATCATTTAGGCGGAAACTTGACTCCAGAACTATTCAACTCCAAAATGAATGCCTCTCATGACGACATTCTATACGCGCCGCACAAAACGCCAGAAATTAATGTTAGCAGTGTCGTTATGCACAAGAATGGTGAGTCTCAGGAAATATTCTCCGACTACTTTCCTTCACCATGGTTGCTTGATAATGTGTCTTCTGTCTATCCTGCCGAGAAATTTTTGGTCTCTACTTAAAAAATTTCTATTGCTGTACCCTTTAATTTTACAATCAGAACTTATAGCTTTTCGCTCGGTTCCCGAAGTCCCGAAAGTTCCTAGAGTTTCAAAACCTCAATCTCTTTTTGTAAAAAATAGGACTGATTTATCACCCAAAGCTCCGCTTGCACCCAAGGCAAGGTTTGCTCCTCGTTCACCTTCTGTTACTTTCGTACCTACAGTCAAGAGACCGAAGGTCGTTAAGCGTGCTAAACCAGCAAGATTAGTTCCGTTGGTAAGGCGTGCTCCGAGTGTTAAAAGACCCCCTTTTGTAAGAGCGGTTCCGAAGCGTCGGTTTTAAAGATTATTGGAATTAGGTTTTGTTAAAACATTTCTTAGCATTTACTTTGCAATAATGTAGAAAATTGAAGAGTTTAAGAGAGGAATCTTCTTTTAAACACTTCCTCGTAGATTTTTCTGTGATGAAGCATTTGGGAATTTTCCTCTATTCTAATGTCCTTGTCCTCGGCTAGATCAAAAAAAGCTAATTTGAGTTCCGTAGTCTATTACGGAACAGGCTTTCTGTTTTGTCTTTTTTTACCGATTTTTTCACTTAATGGGCAGATCTTAGATATAAATTTTTCAGAGACTTCGACATTAGAACTTTTGGAAAATAATTATTATGGGCTTCGTGGTGACGAAAATCAGACTATCTATCTAAGTAATGCTTTTAATTCTGATTATAATGGAACCGATGTCTTTAATAACGAAGCGAAGGGTATATTACAGTATTTGTTATTTTCGCCAACAAACCTTTCTGACCGCCAGTGGTTTCTCTATGACACAAATGATACTGACAAGAATGTAACAATTTCTATTTCACCCTATCATTCGACAATTCCCACATACTCAAATGATTTAAATACAGGAGATGAATTCGGGTATGATGTTTCTCTTAATGATTGGAATGAGAGTGTTGTTGGTGCACCTGGAGACAATTCACATCTTGGGGCAGTTTACTTGTTTCAGCGAGACTTGAACAATTCCTTGTTACAATCCCATAAGATCGTGCCTAATTTGGCTGCGGGTGAATCAAACAGGACAAAATTCGGTGCCGCCCTAAGTACTTATGAAAATAAACTAATAATTGGTGCTCCAGATGCCAGCGACTTTCGCGGTAAGGTTTATTATTATCAAAGAAATGACGGGAATTATTCGATGGTGCAGGAGTTAACGGATTCGAACGGAAGTTTGGATGAGCAATTTGGTTATGCATTGGTTTTGGGGAATGAAGGAGACGAATTATTTGTAGGTTCACCACATGAAAAAAATACCGGTGAAAAGGGAATCGGCAAAGTAACTCAGTTTTCTTTTGACGGTACTGGTTGGGTACAGGAAATGCAGTTCTGGTCCAGCGATGATCAAAACATAACAGGTGACCTTTTTGGTTATGATTTAGCAACAGATAATGAATTTTTGGTAGTTGGAGCCCCAGATGCTCTAGTAGATGAAACTGAAACAGGTTTGGTCTATGTCTTTCAAAAAGACGATCAGGGTGAATGGGCAGAAACGCCAGAGATCCTGTCTTCAGAATTTTTATCCGATGGTGATCAATTTGGTCACAAAGTAGAAATCGTTGATAACATAATTTTTGTGGGATCTAAAAATGGTGATGACGACAACAGATCGGATGTAGGTCTAGTTTATGTTTTTGAATATGAAAATGGGCAGTGGATTGAGAAAACTATAATCACACCGCCAAATCAAAATTCTAGCCAAATATTTTCACATGATATTTCTGCCAGAGAGAATTTCCTTGTGGTTGGTACAACCGGTATTGGAAATAGTGGATTGGCCTATGTTTTCAAAAAAGGAGAGGATGCCGCAGATTGGAATCTTGTCTCTACCTTAGAGAATACTGAAGTAAATGCATCTGAACCGTCTCTTTTTTCTATACATATGGGGAGAGGGGAAATAATTATAGGTATGCCAGAAGATAACGGGGGGCATGAACTTGCTGGATCTATACAAACATTTACTAATACTGCCTGGCAAAGGGAAAGAGCCCAGAAATTCCCACCCATGTTTGCTCGCTCAACTCAATTCGAGTTTGTTCTCGAAGAGGATGATCCGCATGGCGTGGACTTTGATTTTAATGCATCCCATCCTTTTGATGCAAATTTTTCATGGCAGCTTCATGATTTTAATTCGGACACTGGAGTTATTGAATTTAATAATACTTCGGGTGAGTTATTATATCTGCCGGCACAGGACTATAATGGCTTTTTTGACCTTGAATTAACGGTGTCTGTAGATGAAGGAAATATAACACAAACATTATCTTTCGAGATTCAACCTGTTCCTGACGCTCCAACCTTTGACGAGATTAATGATACCTTGCCCTATGCCATGGTAGATGATGAATACTCGTTTGAAATCAATGCTTCGGATGTAGATGGGGATGATTTGACCTTTTCCCTGACTCCCGTGGGCACTGGATTATCTTTTGTGGGAAATAAGATCATGGGTACTCCTTTGCAAAGTGCAATCGGGGATGCAAATTCCGTTGAATATACATTGAATGTCGAAGTTACCGATGGAGTTTTAACAACGAACAAACTGTTCTTTTTAACAATTTACAAAGCAAACTCGACTCCTCGTTTTAAGAATGCGGATGGGGAAATTATGGAAGAAATATCAATTGATTTAGATGAGGATTTCAGTGCGACTGATTGGCGAAACGAGCTAGTCGGACTTTCTCTGACCGATGACGATCCTTCAAATTTGTGGTTTTCTTTATCACTAGAAAGCGTCCCCATGAGTGGGGTAGTCTTATTGGACCCAAACTCCTCTGAAAATGAATATATTCAGTATCAATCTGAATTAAATTTCCACGGTAGCGATCAATTTATAGTGCGTTTAACGGATTCGAATATCCCCTCTAAATCATCCTTTTTAGAAGTTAATATAAATATTTTGCCGGTTAATGATCCACCACTAATTAGTTCTTCTCCGGATTTGACAGTAATTGAGGGTAATGAATTTAAATATGAACTGGATGTATTTGATCCAGACTTAAATGATACCTTCTCCTATTATCCAATTCAATTGCCGGACTGGCTAGAGTTTAATCAAAATGATGGTGTTATCCAAGGAACCCCAGGTTGGCAGGATTATTCTCCAACTCCGCACTTTGTTTCGATTGGAGTGGTCGATTCTGATGGTGCTACAGGAGTTCAAGAATTTGGAATAACAGTAATCCCTCTTAACTATCCACCTGTAATTGGGTTGGGTGAGAATGTTAAAGTTGTAATTGATGAAGATGAGAAACCTCTTGC
>Ga0181568_10004245_pt1 | contig 12824 bp, 2 predicted proteins | sample 101ome_20_FD_133758 | JGI IMG/M metagenome (GOLD analysis project Ga0181568, IMG submission 133758) | Coastal salt marsh microbial communities from the Groves Creek Marsh, Skidaway Island, Georgia - 101404AT metaG (megahit assembly) | ecosystem: Environmental > Aquatic > Marine > Intertidal zone... | reverse complement strand
TCAGGCAAGTCAGGCACAACAGATTGAAGGGATGTAAAATTCTGAAATTAAATCCGGTGGAGAAAGACTTTTTTAATTTGATCATCTAAACAGAAGACTTCGCTTGAATTAGAATCGGTAGCTACCGCTGAAGGCGGCCCCGAGATCATGGGCATTGAAACTATTGATGGTGTCCGAACTCATCGAGGAATAGGTCCAAAATACCTGCACCCCGAACCATTCATTGAATTGATAGAGCAGGCTTGATCCAAGAGAGAAAAGCAGATCGGTGCGGTCTTCGTTTGGACTCTTGGTGTAGTTGGTGGCACTGAGCAAGATCCTGGGCATGAAAATCCAGTTACGGTTTTCCCCAAACTGATGGAGATAACTAACGGACAACGAATTCTGGATATTGTTTCCACTGTCAGAAAATATTCCGGCAGCAGGGAAGGTATTATCCGCATCCATGAACGAGAAACGCATGGATGTATCGATCATCAGCAATGATACATCGGTAACCGGAAAAAGTTTCTGTACACTCAAAGTGGGTGCGAGTGAGCCAAAGGTACGGTCACCACTGTCCATATTATGAAGTACATTGTAATCAAGGCTGAACCCAATCGACCAGTCACGGGGAAGCCCAAATTGCAACCCTCCCTTAATCATACCAAAACGGTAGTCCAGGAATTCAGAATACTCCTGATAGTTGGCGAACTGCATGAATAGATCCAACCTGGGAATGAGGGTCACATATTCACCGATGGGGAGGGGCTTGGTACCTATGCCGGCTCCGATATTAGTCTCCAATACACCGGAGGATTCAGCAAGTTCACTTGGTTGCCTGAGGGCGTTACTTGCCCAGTAAGCACGCATACCAGCCTGCGTGCTTAGATTAAAAGGGAGCTCCCCAGTTGGTGGGTCCTGTAATTGCGGGGCATCCGGTTGATCAATAAAACCTCCTTTAACTGGGGAGTTCTCCGCAGAACGGGGAATCGCAATTGGAGGGTAGATTTCAGAAGCTCTGGGGCGGGTATCCAAGACCATCTCCGAAAAAAGCCCACTGGTACGATCGGGAGTGACCGGAATATATTCTTTGGGCTTGGCTGAAGACGAAGAGCTTGGAAGTTTGTTATCTGGGTTGGATGTGTTTTTATTCTCAACTGGTTTAGTTGCATTTCCTTCGAGCACTCGATTCCGCTCCAATGGTACTCCAATTTCAACAATCTCCTGTATTCCTAAATTTGAACTATCTCCGGAAGTTACAAGCACGGGGGGATTGGGAAAAGTTTGGCCCTTTCCTATCTGCAAGAGAAGAAAAATGAAGACGCAATAAAAAGCAGCGACGGGAGGTGTAAAATGAAATTTCATGAAATCGATATTTTGGAATCAGGGAAGTTTGCCAATGGTAATGTTTCCCCCGAATTGATCAAAAGAAGCTCGGTCAAGGAGCGGGTTTCCTCCTGACTTGATATTTTCAATAAAATTAACCCGCCCGATTTGATCACTCAGCGGAATGGATGTGCCAAAATTTGGGTAACGGCCATCGATCGGTCCTTTAAGGGAATTTAGGTGAACTTGGGTAGCCAAAGGGAAATCAATATTACTAAGCCTGATGGTGTTTGCTTCCATGATTAGAAAAGGAAGTCCTGCATTAAAACTGACCCCATTTAAATTAATATCATGTTCAGCCCGGAACCTAATAATATCAGAAGCAGAAAGTGAAACCTGCTCCATTTGAATATCACGCAGACTGCGGATTGCGATTTCTCTGGCACTCTCCAAAGAGGCATCGCGGAGCAAAATATCGGAACGGGAAGAAAGAACCAGGTCGTTTAAAGATGAAGAGAGCGATGTTCCATCGGAGAGCTCAAGATTCTCCCCTCCCATCAATACCACTCGGGTATCCGGGCGTGACTCAAAATCTACACTGAACTGACCAGACATAGACAGGGTGTCCTGGGCCCCAACCACTAATACAGATGATTGCCCCATGGAATCGGAAAAATCATAGCGACCCGCCAGTAATTCAATCGAGCTTCCGCCAAGAAAATTGGGATCATTTCCCCAAACCATCACATCGTTTTCAAGGGTTTGATAAAGGCTGGCCATTTCAAGATAAAAGGGATTCGCAAAAACTTCGCCACCGGAGAGAAATACCGCTCCCGTTCCATCCGGTAAAATCTTATAGTCTTGCAGGACAAGGTTGGCAACTTCTGCGGTGCGGAGCCATTCTTCGGTCCAAATACCACCCGCCATCTCAAGAATTTCTCCGTACACCTCATCGTTCCCACTCTCCCGCAATGAATTTCCAAGCTCGAGAATCCGTGACTCAAGGGGGCTTTCGATGGTTGCAGAAGGTAAATTTTCCGAACCTGCCAATTCCAAATTTTGCACTGAAAGAGTACCGACAACCACAGCTTCCTCGAGTCCTTGCTCTAAAAGCGCTAGCAAAGGTGTGTCATCCAGTCCGAGAATCAAGGCCCTTGCTTCAGGAGAATATCCAAGAAATCCAATCGCCTGCTCAATTCCAAATCCCGGCATTTCCATAAGTCTCTCCAATACGCTGAAGTCATAGGAAATTAATTGTTTCTGTACTTCCTGAGGCATGGACAGGAATCTCTCCAGGGCGGCCGCCTTGAGAGGAAATTTTTGCAGTTCTTCCGCACTGGCTCCGATCTCTCCGGATTTCCTCACCTGCTTGGCGTCGGGGTTCTGCTCGAGCATCTCCTCAATATTCACCTGGGGAACGGTTTCCTGCATCCTTTCTCCTCCATCATTTTTCTGAGGTGCGGACTGTCCATTTTCCTCATTGCTTGGAGTGGATGAATCATCCTCCGGAATCGTCGATTGTTCAGCTTTTAACTCCTCGGCTTCAATCTCGAGCAAAACCTGGGTGACAGATTCTAATGGAATATCTGCAGATGCCTGGGTGGCTGCTTCATTCACAACCGTGATATTCTGAGCTGTCACTGGATTGACCGGTCTGGGGCTCGATATGCCTACATTGGAGACATCCAGCCCCCTCCCCTCCGGAACAAGGGTGACTTGCCCACCCGGCGGAGTAAAAGAAACTGTCGATTCGGTGACATCCAACTGCAACCCTCCGTCGGGTTGAATACCCATCTGAAATTCGGTTCCCCGAATACCCGCAACTCCCACCGGAGAGTGAATATCCAAGGTAGAGGAGCGGTTAAGTTTTTTGGTTTTGACCACCAATGATCCCATATCGAGATCAATGGTAATCTGGGAAGAGGAAGGTTCCTCCTTTAAGTCAGAAAGTTTACGCCCGTTTGCCTCAAAAGGTTTCTGCTTGAAGGATGACACTTGGAGCACTGATTTCTCCTGTACCGAAAGCGTAGTTCCATTGGACAGCAAAAGGGTGACGGAACTGGCTTGTTCCGTTATGACCGAATGAGTCAGAGGGATCAGCATGCCAGCCGACAATTCTTCCCCCTTTCTTATACCTGCCTCATCAAGGGTGTCTGCCTCGCCAAGAACTGAGACCACAACCACCGCCCCGGAAATGGATTGATCTTCCTGTGAAAACAGAATCGTGGGCAAGATAACAAAAATGAGTGTTAAATGAAAAGTGAGCTGAATATTCATAGAGCAACCCGGTTAAAGCATGGTAGAAAGAAGTTGGGAAAGTCGGGAATTATCATCATTGTTCAAAATCAGATGGGTTGACCACACGCTCCCACTGTTCCCTTCTGTAGTTGTAGAGAATAATCTCCTGTCCAAAACCACCGTGAAAGAAAAGCCAGTCCCGACGGGTAAAGTCGTAAAGGTATGGATAAACTTCTTCCGAAGTCCAAAGCCAGCCCAGGGGTGCGATCCAGAACCAAACACCATCTCGGTTATCGGCTGGAATGGCATAGGTCCAACCTAGGTCGACGTGCATCAACCAGCCTTCTTTGCTCGTGGAATAAAAGGATCCAAGCCATGGGCTTTCCCACCAACCGGGAGCTTCCAAAAGCTCGGTGGCATCGGCCCAATTGGGAGAATTCGAAAGATCAGGCATCTGAAAACGAAGAACCGGACCGTAGGAAATACCCTCGGGGTTGGTCGCAAAACCACGGAAATAATATTTCTGACCGGGCGTCAGGTTTTCTACAGACAATGTAAAGTTGCCATCACCTGATGCAGCTTCAATTATATCAGTATTTCCGCTAAAGAAAGTAGGGTCAGGAAGAGGAGAGACCAAGACTCCCCGCTGATCGATGCCGGATGCACTGCCGGTATCCAAAATCACACCATTCAGGAAAACAAAATTATCTGAAAATTCGAAGATTTGAACAGTGCCAACAATCGGACGGGATCCATCTGACAGCTCAATGACTATATTTTTCTCGAAGCTCGCTCCGAATTCATCCGTAGTCCGTACTTTGATCTGAAATGGATCACTTTCTTCATAATCCAACGGAAAGTTGGAAAAAAGAACCCCATCCGGTTGCAAATAAAAAGCAGGCTCAGGAATACCAATATGCGAAAGAAGCGTGTAAGTGTATTCCCGCTCAAACATAGGGTCGTCTGGATCAATAGTCTTCAGCCTTCCAGCAATCTCTCCATAGGGTACATTTTCAGGGATTTTCGCTTGAGCGATTACAATATCGGTGGGGATTCGATTAACAATAGTAACCTCCCGGACTACCGTAACCGCCTGATTACCAGCTGAGTCCGTAACATTGTAGAAAATTGGATAGGTGCCCAGTCTGCTCCAGTCAATATCCATTGAGATCTCAATGAGGTGCGTCAGGTTACCATCCACTTCATCCAATGCGATTGCTCCTGCATCCACATAATCAGCAAAGACATGATGATTGATTTTCTCTTCCCCAAGAAGAGTAATAAGAGGTGGTGAATCATCAATTACCTGAACGGTTCTTACTAACTTTGTGGATACATTACCGGAAGAATCCGTGTATATGTACGAAAGTTCGTAGATTCCGGGTTTGCTGACATCAACTTGCCCGCTGGGGGTGACAGTTCCATTTCCGTCAACTCCATCCGAAAAAGTAACCCCAGGGTCTATGAAGGGCTGATGAGCAGAATGTACCATTTCAGCCGGCCCGACCATACTGAGGCTTGCCGGCGTGGTATCCACAACCGTAACAAAACGAGAGATCGTATCTCCTACATTTCCAGCATTGTCCGTATAGCCATAAGTCAGCGTGTAAAAGCCAGGGTTGTAAATATCCACCGTGCCGTTTGCCTCGATCGATGCATATCCATCGACTGTATCCGCCCAGTACGCTCCCTGATCTTCATAGGGGATGGCTGCCTCAATCAAAACTTCCGGTCCTCCACGAAGGAATATTGTGGGCTTCGTTGTATCTCGGACAGTGATGTTTCTATAAATTGGCACCGCCTGGTTACCCAAAAGATCAGCTGCCTCAAAACGTACCTGATATGTTCCCGGCAGGGCGATATTAACCACCCCGACCGAACTGGAAGTTCCGTTTAGCCCAGTTGTGCCGTTGGCATCGGTGTAGTCTATCCATGTGGCACCATCATCAAGGTATGGGGTCATTGCTTCATGAAAAACCTCTGCATCCCCTACCAGGGTGAGAACCGGAGAATGATCGTCGACATCGACTATCGGAACGGCGACTGATTTTTCAAAAAAGCCAAGTTTGTGATCGGTAACCCGAATACGGACGAAGTATTCAGATCTTTCCTCGAAATCAAAAGCCCTTTTGGAAAAGAGCTGGTTACCAACCAAATCAAAGGACTGATTATCGATATCACCCTCTCCCGAAACCATTGAATAGATGTATGTGCCGGTGTTGTTGGGATCATCCAAGTCAACGGACGAAAGGGTGCCGGCCAGTAGACCGGCATATTTCTCTTCAGCAAGTCCGGAAGGCTGAAGTAGGATGTCAGACGGAGGGTAATTCGGTTCCACTTGGAAAACCCCCAAATTATTGGTTTCGTTCCATTCCTGAATTCTTTGATATGGATCAAGCAAGATGAATATTTCAGGAACCCATTCTTCAATCGGCAGAGTTAGATTTGCAGTAGCCTGAGATCCGGGAGAAAGATCGGGGAGAACAGCTTCTCCCAACAGCGAGCCCGTGGTAAAGGGAGACTCATCGTAAAACCGGACAATTTGATCTCTGGATATTCCCACAGATGTGGCATTGTTCTCCACAATTGCGGAAAGAGTGAAATTTGAATCATCCATATTGAAGGGAACCACATCCACATCGACTATTGAAAGATCAGCTTCCGAGAAAAACACATCTGCATAAACTGCGTCTGACCACGCACTGAATGTTTCATCATTAACCTTCAACCCGACTCTTACCTGATTGGGATAGGTGAAGGGACCAATGGTCATGGTTTCATTACCATCAACAAAAGTACCGTCACCGTTTAAATCCCATTTATAGCCCGTGACACTGTCGTAGTTATCCAAATCAAAGGAGGCACCTGCATCGAGGGTTACCGTTTCATTTAACCCGGCTGAGTAGTTTGGAAGATTGGCTATCGGAACGAGCACCGGGATTGGGTTATGATTCCCACTGCTGACGGTAATTGTAAATTCCTTTACCACCGATTCTTCAGGTGTTCCATTATCCGTAACACGCAGGGCAAAAGAATAAGTGCCATTCGTGGAATAACCCGGATGCATGGGCCTTGGTCCGACCGCATCAGGCTGATTCCAGTCAATCGAAGCGGCAGAACCCGCCCAATTCCATTTCCATTTCCACTGTCTTATCGATTTGGATGGATCACTGTGATAGGAGACCGATCCGTCGATTCTGAATTCTTTACCGACTGGGATAGCTTGAGGATAATTGGCCGCAGGGACCGGAGGGAAGTCAGTAACTCCACGGCTGAGAAGAGCAAGGACCGATGCGGTGGTGTAGGATGGAGAGTAGCGCCGTGATCCAAGATACAAGCCATCCCAGCTACCGTCAGCCTTTTGCCCATAGGCATACTCGGTGGTTCTCTTAGTGGGAAACATACCCGCATCAAAACCAACATCAATCCCCAGATACCAGGCAGACATATCACGGTCCCAATCCCGCGCACCCCAGGGAGTCTGAATGGTGGTGACGCCGAGGAAATCCAAACCTTTTTTGATACCATAGGCAGAATACAAATTGGCCGCCCAACTTGCATCGTTCATCCAGCGGTCGGTGATGAATCCCAATGAGGGAGTCACTTTTGCATGGGTTGCGTTTCTCTCCAACCATGCATCAGCGATCAAATGTCCCCCCGTCTTGGCCAGGTTGAGCCAGGTAGATGGTCTAGAATAACCAACACCACCCGTTCCATCAGTCAGGTAATCGTATGCATACTCAACATTGTCTTTGACCCAATTGGGAACGGGAATTCCCCATTTTTCATCAGCGGTCATCAAGGCAATCACGGGCCACTGTTGAACGGAACCGTCGTACCTTCTTTGATTCTGACTAAGGTAATATTCCCAGCCACCCCTGACGCTTCCATCTCCCTGACTCCACATCAGAAGCTCGATACACTCCTGTGCGAGTTGGCGGTAACTCCAACCGTTAAAAGGACCATGATCAATAAGAACCGTGTCCGCATTTTCTCCGGACGGAAAGGCCGTAAGAAGAGCCATAACTGCTATAGAATTGGAATAGGAATCATGCCCTCCAGTCTTAAGCAGGTAAGCAACCTTACCAGGTGCATGGCCGGCGGGGTCATCTGATTGTCTTACCGCAATTCCATCCGAGTGATTGGTTGCATTTAATGTTCCGGCATGTTCGTGACCGACGAGAAAACGTAAAGCTTTGCGAACAATGTCCCCGTATGTATGGGCATTGAAAGGGGTATTTGCGGTGTGCCCAAAGTCGGTGAATGCCATTAACCCCATTCCAGTGGCTGCCACCGTGTAAAGATTACTGCTACTGTTATTTAGCCATTTCAATCCGTTCATGCGTCCGTCCTCCACGGCATTGAGATAAAGGAACAGTAAACCTTTATCAAAAGCCATATTTCTTCTTTCATCAAGAGTTACTTCAGAGGGAAGAAATACACGAATGAGCGTCTCCGCACTACCGGTATTCCCGAAAGCATCGGTCACCTCAAGTTTTGCCCGTTTGAGTCCGGAAGTTGCGTAAGTGTGATCACTGCCAATAAATTTTGGGTCAGAAACAGTTCCATTGAGCACGGTGCCATCCCCGCAATCCAGGTTGTAAGTAAAGGGTGCTTCTCCATCCGAAACTGAGCCCCAAACCGTAATCGGTTGGCCTTGCTCTGCATTAGCATAGAGAATGCTGTGACCAAAGCCGGGCATCATCCTGACTAAAGGTTCCCCTTCATCCGGTTGACTGTTGATAACAACCTTCACCTTGACAAATTTTTCGTATATCCCGTCTGAAACTGTAACCACAAAGATATCCGTACCGTAAAAGTTTTCTCGTGGAATATAATTGAAAACCGAAGGCGTAGAGCCCACTCCGCTCACGATTATCGTTCCATTTGCCTCGGATGGATTTTCATAGAATGCACCCCAGGTAAGCAGATCGCCCCCCATGTCAGATGCGGAAAGGGAGGGGGAATTCCAGGCGACTGGATCGCCATCTTCATCCATCTCCACGACTAGCTGGCCCTCTACTGATAAGACTGGAGGGGTATCGTTCCAGTTAGGATTATCATAGGCATACACTCCACCGGAATTACTTCCACGGTCATTTCTTCCGGGTGCTCCTACAAATAGAGAAGCCCCAACTTCAACAGACTGCCCATATCGATCGCCCACAAATCCGTCTTCAGGAGTAAATACTTTGATTTCATTCCAGTTCCCGACCTGATCACGCTCAAATAGAAATGCACGGCCACGGGTATTGTTCTCGTCACCAGGGGCACCGATTAAGAGGGTACCATCTTTCCCACTTACAGACTTTCCGAAAAATGACTTATTTTGGTCCAAACTGGGAACCAATTTTGCGTCCTCCACCCATTGCCCCAGAAGGTTTTTTCGGAACACATAAACAGCCCCATTATCAGTGAGGTCGTCACGGCTATTATTGGGTGCCCCCACATATGAAAAATTACCATCAAGACTAACGCTCCCCCCAAAAAAGTCAGTTCCATTGAGGTCACTCGGTTGTAGCTTTGCCTCCTGCACCCACGAATTTCCTACTTTCGAAAAAATATAAGCTGCACCAGTTCGAGCACCAAGTGAGTTCCCTGCATAGAGTGAACCAACCAGAACCCGATTCTCTTGCATGGATACAGACTGTCCAAAACGGTCTGCTGCGGCAGAATCCGCGGGGACTAATTTACTCTGCTCGATCCAGGTACCATTTCCATCTTTCTCAAAAAAATATACGGCACCCTCATCAAGATGAACCGGTCCATCCGCGTCTTTTGCACCCACCGCAAGAAGATTCTCCCCTGCACTTACTGAAAACCCAAACCGATCGTTTACGGAACTATCCGATGGAAATAATTCTACAGGCGGCATCCACGATGTACCGTTTCTTTCGTACAGGTAAGCATAACCTCTATTATTAAAAGTGGTGTAAGATGGCGCACCAACTATCAGATTATTACTGAATATTGACAAATCTCTGCCAAACCATCCCTGAACTAGACCAGATGGCGGAGCATAGGTATTTTCAGATGCCCATGTGCCATTCTGATCTTTTGTGAAAATATTAGCCAGACCGCCATAATAGCCATACGAATCATCTGCGTAGCTTCCAACAAGGAGTTCCGCCCCATATGATGATAGAGCAAAGCCAAAATTTGAGCCAGTCCCTAAGTCTGGGCGATATAGTTTACTTTCCCTGGAATCAAGAATCACTATATCACCGCTGAGGTTGGGATCCTCCACCATGTAATATTTTAGGTTTCGTGGGGTATTTTTATCTGGGGTAAAGGCAATGGTTCCAATAGCCCGGTCCAAAACCTCCGTTTCAAACTCACCACCTGTGTATGGAGCACCTACACTGGTGCCAATCATGATAGTAAGACCATCTACCTGAATCTGAGGCTCGAAATAGTACTTTGTCCCTTCGAGAAGATAAATCACCGGGTCAGGCTCATCCGTAAATCCGCCACCTGTAAAAAGAAAGTCCTGCCCAAATTCGGGCCATAAGCTGTAGGTGAGTTGCTTGGCCAGAGGAATGATATTATTTTCAGGTCGGGAATTGACCTGAACTTGAAATGCCAAATCGACCGATAAATTCCCGTCTGATACCTGAATCACGAAAGTATCCGTACCATTGTAATCCTTACTCGGTTGATAAAGAAAGGTTTGCGGAAAATCTCCAATGCCATCCACCGTGGCATTTCCATAGGTGGGATAAGTTTTCACGCTCCAGTTTAAGTCGTCGCCATCAGGATCGGTTGCATTAAAATCGTTGGCGGTGAAGGAAGGCCAATCATAGGGATATCCATCCTCATCCATCACTACTGAAATTGTTGCGTTTTGGCTGAGCATTGGAGGCTCATTCACATTACCCACTTCGACCGTAAATATCTGCTCGGTCCATTCCCAGTGCTCATCTGTGGCCCGAACCTTAATTTGGAAACTTGCGTTTAGTTCGCGGTCAAAAACGGCAGCAGTGTACAAAGTACCGTTGGCATCGATTGAAAACAAATGATTCGCCGTCTGGTTGTTTTCATCATGCAGGCTTATGGTTATAGTTGCATTGTAGTCAGGATCGGAGGCATTAAAATCAGCCACCACAGTGCCAATGGGTTCTCCTTCCAATACATAAAGAGGGGAAGTGAAATTAAGATCATAAGGTGGATCATTCGGGGGGATGACTGGATAAGGTGCGGTAAAGGTGACATTCTCATCATTTCCTCCGCCATCTGTGTATTTTGCGATCACCGTAATATTTGAATCCAGATCGGATTCCCGGAAGGTATAATTAAGATCACTAATGAATCCCTTTTCGATTGAACTGTTATTTTGATCGATGGATAGGATCGCCAAACGATTATCGGAAGCAGGAACATATAAATACTTACCATCCGCAGAGGCGGAGAAAGTCATAGCTCCGGTTAATCCGGCAATCCCTTCCCTGCCCTCTTCTACGGAAGTCACAAAGGTAAGCGCACCTGAGGTTGTATTACGGTCAAAAATTGAAAGGGTTGTGTTGTTATCAGAATCTTCTCCCAAAACATAGATCTTCGAATCGGAGTCCGTAACTTGAACGCCCCGACTGCTTGTCAGTCCACTTACTCCATTGTCGCCATCCGTGAAAATCCCGCCAAATGTAAGTGCCCCTGAGGTTGCATTAACATCAAACCATGCAATTGAATTATCATGCTGACTCGTGGCATACAACTGTGTGCCGGAAGTAGTAAGATCGAACGATGTAACGGCACCGAGTCCATTCACCCCTCCTACCCCATCGGTAACAGATCCCACATAGGTCAGGGCACCACTACTGCTATTCCTGTCAAACCACGAAATTGATGAGTCCACTCTACCCAACACATACAGAGTCGATTCATCAGCAGATAATTGCATCATCCCCGCTCCATCCAAACCGTTTACTCCTCCGGCATTATCCTGAATTTTCCCAACAAAAGTAAGGTTTCCATCCGATGCATTTCGCTCGTACCAACTAACTGCATCGGAATCATATCCTGATGCATATAGAAATTGATCATCATTGGTGAAGATCATTGCATTTACGCTCTGCAAACCGTCCACACCATTTATGCCTTCCCTTATGACGCCTCGGTAAGAAAGCCCACCTGTGGACATATTGCGGTCAAACCAACTAATTGCATTTCCACCGTAGCCATTACCCACATACAATTGACTTTCATTACTTGTGAACACTAATGCACTGGGATTAATCAGACCTGCCACTCCATTTGCTCCCTCGACCAGATCACTGGGTGAATGGAGTGAGCCCGTGGTCATATTTCGTTGGTAAACCCGTAATGAATTACCCGAAGGATGGGTAAGGTATAATTGAGCATCATTGGATGAGAGCAGTACCATGGAAAATTGGCTGGTACTCGCAGGAAGAACCTCCGCCCTGGTTAATAGTTGTCCATTTCGAAACCAGGAAAATGTAAGATTACCATCACCATCCTGGTCGGAAATATTGTGATCGATAACTACTTGCTGCCCGACTTCAACCTGTCCAAGCAATTGCAAATGCCCCTCCGGTGGATCATTGGCATCGGTAACCGTTACTGAAAATTGCCCCTCCAATGTCGCATTTTTGTCATCCGTTACCCGTACCCGAATCTGCATTTGTGCAGCTGTTTCAAAATCAATTTTCTGTGCAAGCCGGAGGGTTCCATTTTGCTCCATATCAAAGAAAGCGTTGTCGGCCGATCCGTTACCATCAACCAATGAATAGTTCAATGAAGGGCCTCCATGATTACCGCCCAGGTGCGGTGAATCAGACATTCCCGCATTAGCCGGTGGGGCAATTCTTTGGTTCCCCTGAGTACCAAAAGCAGCGTCGTAAGCCACATTGGAGGTGTCAGTACTCTTCCATTGTGATCCCCCTGCTGTAGAATCGTACAGGTTGGTCCAATCACTTTCGACATCGCTCGATGTGTTCCCAATCGTGAAAGTGAGATTATCAGTACCAGAAGTTCCTCCGCTAAGTGCACCACCGTCGATTGTAACGGTATCATTACCTGCATAATTCTGCCCATTGCTATTTACATTGACGGCAGTCACTGCACCAAGCCTGTTGGTGGTAACATCTAATGCAAGTCCGCTACCGGATCCTCCTGTAGCTGTAACACCATTATCGGTAAATGACATTTTTGCATTTCCAGACTGATACGAAACTGCATTTACTGTGCTTGTTCCGGCTACCAGTGAGTTGATCGTAAATTTCACATCAGCAGCGGTTCCGCCACCAAGATCTGCAGCAGCT
>Ga0181568_10004241_pt1 | contig 12828 bp, 15 predicted proteins | sample 101ome_20_FD_133758 | JGI IMG/M metagenome (GOLD analysis project Ga0181568, IMG submission 133758) | Coastal salt marsh microbial communities from the Groves Creek Marsh, Skidaway Island, Georgia - 101404AT metaG (megahit assembly) | ecosystem: Environmental > Aquatic > Marine > Intertidal... | reverse complement strand
TGTAATCGCAGTTGAAAATCCAATCCCAACAGACATCGCAATAAAAATGAAACTGTTGCCAAGTGAGATTGCTGCCAATTCAGCAGTCCCCAGTTGCCCCACCATTACATTATCGATAAACTGAACAAAGGTGTGACCCAACATTCCAATAATAACTGGGTAGGACAACTTTAAGTTATAAGAAAATTCTTTGGTGTATGCCGCAAGACTCAAATCCGTCTGATTATTTGGTTTCTAAAGGCAATCCCCCAACAAGACCATAGGTGTCATATAAATAAATGAGAGAGGTCAAGGCGGCAGCACCCAGTTCAAGCTCTCTTTTATTTACAGCGTCAAAGGTGTCAGTGGCCGCATGATGGTGATCAAAATATCGTTGGGAATCGGGGCGTAATCCAGCCAACACATTGGTTTTGGTTTTCAATGGACCAATATCTGCTCCACTCCCACCCTTTTCAAAGTAATGGATTAAATACGGCTTGAACAAAGGTTCCCATGATTGCACCTGTTTAAATTCATAATCTGGAAGGTCAAAATTAAATCCCCTTGGCGTAAATCCCCCTGCATCAGATTCAAGTGCAAAAATATGTGTTTCTCCTTTCAGGGCAGCCATTTCGGCATACTTACGCCCACCTCGAAGACCGTTTTCCTCGTTCATAAACAATACCACTCGAATTGTGCGCTGAGGCTTGTAGTCCAATTCTTTGAAAAGACGTAACACTTCCATCGATTGTACACAGCCCGCGCCATCATCATGGGCACCATCGCCAATGTCCCAAGAATCGAGATGGCCGCCCACCAAAATAATTTCATCTGGATATGTTGAACCGGTAATTTCTCCAATCACATTGTATGACAATACATCATCATACTGTTTACACTGCTGACGGAATAAAAATTTGAGTTTTGGAGCAATTTTCAGCAGATTACTAAGTTTCTCTGCCGCATTGGTGCTTATTGCAGCGGCAGGGATACGTTGGCTCACAGGCTGGTCACCATAGCTCATAGCGCCTGTATGGGGATAATCATCCAACCGTAGACTCATCGACCGCACAATAACGCCAATCGCACCGTATTGGCTTGCCTGACGAGCCCCATCATAACGTTGATTGACACAACCCCCATAGGCAGAAAAAGTACTGATCAAATCTGCTTGCATCGGTCGATTAAAAAACACAATTTTTCCATCGATATTTTCTCGTCCTAAGACAGCGAGTTCCTCAAAATTTTGTATCTCTACCACCTCTGCTTTTAACCCAACCGAAGGAGTAGCTACCGATCCCCCTAGAGCGGTAATTGGGACGTTGAAAGTCACCCCTGGCTCCGTTTCGATCAGCGCAAATTCTTTAGAGCCACGAACCCATTTTGGGACCAATACCGGCTGTAACCACACCCTGTCTAATTGTAGCTTTTCCAACTCCTCTTTAGACCATTCTACAGCACGTTCAGCATTGAGCGAGCCCGAAAGACGTCCACCGATTTGGTTGGTTAGATGGTCTAGCCAGTCATATGCATGGCCATTGAGGAGAGCCGTTCTGTAAATCGACTTTAACATCAAAGAATCTCTTTGTTGTTGGGCTTGGGAAAAGCATACCAAAAATAAGAGAATAAAGAGTGTGAATTTTTTCATGGTAACTAGTAGATTTAGTGGTTTACAAACTGTTTCACGACATCTGCAGTAATACGATCATCAGAAAGAATATGGAGACGTTCAACTACATTTCGAAGCTGTCGCACGTTTCCCGTCCAATTCATTTCTGTTAGAAGTTTGATTGCATCTTGTTCAATCGATTTTGTTGGTTGTAATGCAGCACTAAAATGGTCAATTAGAAGTGGAATATCGCCTCTGCGGTCATTTAATGGTGGTACTTGTATTTCGATAACCGCTAGCCGATGAAATAAATCCTCACGGAAACGCCTCGCATTGATTTCTTCCGATAGATTTTTATTGGTGGCTGCGATTACTCTCACATCAACAGAAATGTCTTTATCACTTCCAACACGTTGCACCTTATGCTCTTGAAGGGCACGCAAAACTTTGGCCTGGGCTGGCAAACTCATATCGCCAATTTCGTCTAAGAATAGTGTGCCGCCATGAGCCGCTTCAAACTTTCCTTTACGATCTTTATGTGCCGAAGTAAACGCTCCTTTTACATGACCAAATAATTCACTTTCGATAAGCTCGGAGGGAATCGCTGCACAATTCACTTCCACAAAAGGACCTTTATGACGAAGACTGTGTTTGTGAATGGCATCAGCAATTAACTCTTTACCACTCCCATTTGGACCTTGCACCAACACGCGAGCCTGTGTGGGTGCAACTTTAGAAATCAACTTGTGAATGCGCTGCATGGCATCAGACTCTCCAACCATTTGCTGGGATACATTCGGTTTTTTTATATTCTTTTGAACAGAGATTGACTGGGATTCCGATTGCAAAGCACTTTTGACCGTTGATAACAAATGGTTGAGATCAGGGGGTTTTGAAATATAATCGAATGCACCCATGCGCATGGCCTGAACTGCTGTTTCCAGATTCCCATGACCAGAAATCATTACAACGGGGGTTGCGGGTGTGTGCTTTTGAATGAAATCCAGCACCTCAATCCCATCTTTTTTGGGCATTTTAATATCGCAAAGAATGAGATCAAAATGTTGTTTTTTAACGGTCAAGATTCCCTCTTGCCCGTCCGTTGCTTCGGTAAATTTATAGGACTGATTATCTTGTTGTAAAACCTTTTTTAACACCCGGCGAATGCTATCCTCGTCTTCAATAAGTAAAATATTCGACATATTATGTGGAATGAATTACGCGTTGCGGAAATGGAATTTCGATTTGATGCTCTGCAAAGGCCTCATAAATTGAAAATCGAATATCACTTTGAATCGGAACGGCTTTAAAGCTGTTTTTCAGCGAAAAGGCAATTTCAAAATCTAGACTGCTTTCTCCAAAGTTTTGAAATAAAACTGTGGGAGCGGGCGTTTTCAACACTGCACTATGTCCTTCGGCAATATCGATCAGTATTTTAGTGACGAGTTTAACATCTGTTCCGTAGGCAACGCTAACAGCTACACGCTCTCTAGTAATTTTTCCATTTTCTGTCCAATTGTAAAGGGTGTTGGTCAGATATAGGTGATTTGGAATCACAAGAACTTTATTATCTATGGTTACAGCACGTGTTGTTCGAAGGGTAATATTTTCAACTTTACCGACCTTGCCGTCTACTTCGATAATATCCCCGACATGAACCGATTGGTCAATGAGGATAAAAACCCCAGAAATGATGTCTTGGAAAAAGGTTTGGAGGGCAAATCCAATCCCCACTAACAAAGCAGCAGAAGCTGCAAAAATTGCGGTGAGTTCTACGCCCATGTTTTGCAGAGCTAATAGAACAATAATTGTATAAACACTGTAATTGATAAAGCCGAAAATCGGCTTGAATTTTCCTTTTCTTTCAGAGGTGAAATTGCGCGAAACAATTCTTTTGAAAAGCCGTAGGATCAATCTGGCAGCAAAAAAAACAAGAAGAAAAATGAGAAATAGTTTCAGATTGAAACTCAAGCCGCCAAACGATAGATTTTTCGTGAAGAAATCAATAAACCTTTCCATTCAACTAAAGTACAAAATGATTGTAAAATAAAACCCACCCTTAATAAAATTAAGGATGGGAAAAAATTGCTATGAAAAAGAAAAATTAACTATAGAATAATCTATCGTTGGTTCAAATATAGCACAAATTTTAATTGATGACTGTTTTTTTTTTACGAAAACATGTCTTTTACCTTATCAAAGAAAGATTTTTCACCTTTTTTCGGGTCTGGTACAAAGTGTTCATCGGAACGCATTGACTCAAAAAAATGCTTTTGTTCCTTGGATAGATGTTGCGGAGTCCACACGTTGACATGTACCAGTAAGTCCCCAGTGCCATATCCGTTTAAGCTTGGAATTCCTTTCCCTTTTAAACGCAATATTTTTCCAGACTGAATGCCTGCCTCTAAACGAATTCGAACAGAACCACCTACGGTTTCGATTTCTTTTGATGCACCCAAAATCGCATCTGGTAGGCTCACATACAAATCCATATGAAGATTATCACCCTCTCGACTGAGTGATTGATGGTTTTGTACTTGTACCAAAACGATTAAATCCCCAGAGATTCCACTTCCCGGGGCATCGTTTCCTTTTCCTGACATTTTGAGTTGCATGCCATCTTCCACGCCTGGGGGGATATTGACAGCCACCATCTCTTCTTTACTGATCAATCCATTTGCATCAGATCCCGATGGCCGATTGACAAGCGTCTGTCCTGAACCACCACATGCCGAACAGGTTGATGCCGTTTGCATACGACCGAGCACCGTATTGGTCACACGCATGACTTGTCCTGTACCGTTACAAGTTGGGCAAGTTGAAAATCGGGCTTCTGGGGCTTGGACTTTTCGTTTGACCTAGATTTTCTCTTCAACGCCCAAAACGACTTCTCCGAGTGATAACTTAACACGCACCCGAAGGTTGGTGCCTTTTACTGTGCGTCTTCCGCCTCCGCCAAATCCACCAAAACCTCCACCAAAAGCACTGCCAAAAATATCTCCAAATTGGCTAAAAATGTCTTCCATGTTCATGCCGCCACCGCCAAACCCCTGAGCACCTTCAAAGGCAGCATGTCCAAATCGATCATATTGCTCTCGCTTTTGCTGATCACTCAGAATCTCATAAGCTTCTGCTGCTTTCTTAAACTCTTGTTCCGCTTTGGAGTCCCCGGGGTTTTTATCAGGGTGATATTGAATGGCCTTTTTGCGATATGCCTTCTTGATTTCACCAGCCGAAGCCGATTTAGATACCCCTAATATTTCGTAATAGTCTTGTTTCATTTTATCGCAATTGATATTAGTTTCCGACAACTACCTTTGGGTAACGTATAATTTTTTCTCCGAGAGTATAACCCGTTCCAACAACGTCTACAATTTTGCCTTTCAACTTGTCTTCTGGAGCTGGAATTTGCGTGATTGCTTCGTGCAATTCTGCATCAAAATCATCTCCTTGACCAACTTCCATCTTGGCCAAGCCCTGATTTTGCAAGATGTCAATCAGCTTGTTGTAGATTAGCTCAATTCCTTGTAACTGATCTTGCTTTTCGGATTTTTTCATTTCGGCCAAAGCCCTTTCAAAATCATCAACCACAGCTAAAAGGGCAGTTACAACTTCTTGAGAAGCTGTTTTATAAAGCTCTAAACGTTCTTTAGAAGTTCTTTTTTTATAGTTTTCAAACTCGGCAAACAATCGTAAAAACTGATCTTTTTCTTTCTCTACTTCTAGCGTGAGTTCATCAATTTTACTTTGAAGATCCTCCTGATTGCTTTTTTTTGAAGACGTTTTTTTTGTGTTTTTTTTAGAGTTGGTTTTCGCCATCACTACATTTTAAAAATAATTGGCAAAAGTAACGCCAAAAGTAGACTTCTGCCAATTTGACATCAATTCATTAATTTCTTGCAATCAAATCGGCTACACAAGCAGTGAAATCGGAAAACTTGTACGGATATGCACAGCTCAACAGACGCTGTGGCTTGGCATAAATACTATCGTACACCAATTTGTGCATTCCACCCAGAGTGAGATACATCAAAAACTTGGGTATTCCAGGAAGAAACTGGGGTACTCTAAGCTCTTTGGCCATGGTTTGAATCAAATCCCGCTGACGCACTGGATTTGGAGCTGTTGCGTTGATACAACCCTCCAATTGGTTTTGTAAACAAAAATCAATCAAACCAATCAAATCATCGATATGAATCCACGACTGCCATTGTTGCCCATTTCCGAACCATGCTCCTAACCCCCATCGAGTCAGTTGTGACAACGGAACGAAAGCACCGCCTTTATTTGACAGCACCAATCCAATACGCAATATGGTTGTTTTACAAGATAGCTTTTCAAACTGTTTGGCTTCCCCTTCCCATTGACGAACAACCTCACCATCAAAATCGTTTGAAAAAACAGCATCTGACTCGGAATATTGTCGCTGAAAATCACTGGGATAAATCCCAATGGCTGATGCATTGATAAGATGTGGTTTTTGTTTGCTTTGCTTTACAGCATCAAATAATAAGCCTGTAGACTGTATCCGACTGTTAAGTATTGAACGTTTATTTTTTGTTGTCCAGCGCTGATTGATTTTCGACCCCGCGAGATTTATAATGACATCAACGCCTTCTAAAGCACGATAATCGATTTGCAACTTTTGAGGAGACCACTGAAAAACTCGAGTTTGGGGTCCGTCTGTTTGCCATGGTGTTCTCGTTGTCAAAATGTGTAGGGAATGACCTTTGAAAAGTAAGTAACTGCACAGTTGTGTGCCGATTAAACCCGTTGCACCAGTAATAAGAACCCTCATGTTTTTTTACAAAATTAAGAAGCTAACGATTTTCAATCTACAACTTTTCGTAATTTTGTTGTAAAACTACAACAATGCTCATACGCCCTATCCAAAAATCTAAAATTGAATCTGTTGATTTCGACAACCTGTCTTTTGGTAAAATTTTTTCTGATCATATGTTTATTTGTGATTATGCTGACGGGGCATGGGGTGAACCAGAAATCATCCCCTACGCACCCATCCAACTCGATCCGTCGGCCAGTGCCCTACACTATGGGCAAGCTATTTTTGAAGGAATGAAGGCCTACAAAGATGATCATAAAGATGTGTGGCTCTTTCGCCCCGATCAAAATATCAAGCGACTCAATAAGTCTGCAGAACGTTTGGCAATTCCTCAATTTCCAGAGGATTTGTTTTTAGAAGGACTCCATAAGCTAATTGATTTAGACAGAAATTGGGTACAATCAGGGGCTGGAAACTCTCTTTATATCCGTCCTTTTATGTTTGCCAGTGAAGCATGTGTGCAGGCCTCTCCTGCGAAAGAGTATCGTATTATGATCATCTGTGCGCCTGTTTCGAGCTATTACAATAGTGGGGAGGTACGCGTAAAAATCGCTGATCATTTTAGCCGTGCACCTCAAGGAGGTACTGGCTATGCCAAAGCAGCAGGAAACTACGCTGGCCAATTTTACCCCACCCAGCTGGCTATTGATGAAGGATATCAACAGATCATCTGGACCGATGCTGCAACTCATCAATATATAGAGGAAGCCGGTACGATGAATCTGTTTTTCTACATTGGAGACAAGCTGATTACTGCACCAACCTCGGATAGTATTTTGGATGGTGTGACACGTAAAAGTGTTATTGAACTTGCAAAAGATCTTGGGATTGAAGTCGAAACACGTCAACTCTCTGTATCGGAACTCATTGAGTCAGCAAAAAACAACTCCTTAAAAGAAATTTTTGGATCAGGTACTGCAGTAGTGGTTTTACCAATTCACGGTTTTGGCTATAAAGAAGAAGACTTTCAACTTCCAAAATCAGAAGATTCAATCGCGTTAAAATTAAAATCTAAACTGACATCCATTCAATACAACAAAACTGACGACCCTTACGGGTGGCGCGTAAAAGTCTAATCTATTGCTTTAGAATTTTAGCAATATCTGGCTTAAAGTAATTTGGGCCTTTTAAAACCTTTCCATCTTTCCGATAGATTGGTTTGCCATCACTACCGAGTTTACTCATGTTGCTGCGTTGAATTTCTTCAAACACTTCATCAATCACATCTTGCATGCCATGGGTGATAATGGTTCCACATAGAATGTACAACATGTCTCCCAAAGCATCTGCCACTTCAATGATATCGTTGTTTTTTATCGCCTCGAGATATTCTTTGTTTTCTTCATCCATCAACGAAAAGCGCAAATTCATGGTTGACTCATCTATCTCTGTAGTGGGTGTGTTGTTTACCCCTAATCCAAATGCTTTGTGAAATGCAGTGACTGCGGAAAGTTTATTCTTCATATTTTTGTTTTGCCTAAAATAAAACAATGTTTAGCACAGGACAACTTCTTTTTGCACTATTCTTTATTGTTGGATTTATCATACTAACAGTATGGAGTTATCGGAAAGACCGCGCCAAAAATCCCGTTTACTTTAAAGGGAGTTTCTGGGTACTTATTGGCTTTCTCGTTTTTATTGGATTGCTACTATTTCTGAAAAGAGGAGTGTCATTATGAGAGAGTTAGTTTGGGTTTTTATCGGAGGTGGTTTGGGAAGTATCTGTAGATATGCGATTACCATACTATTGAAGGAAACCGATTCACTCTACCCTTGGCCGACCTTATTGGCTAACGCCATCGGTTCATTATTGATCGGGGTTTTGGCTGATCAATTGATGCGAAGCACTTCTGTACAATCTGCTAATGCGTTGTTTTGGATCATTGGATTTTGCGGTGGACTGACGACTTTTTCTGCCTTTGCTCTGGAAAACCTCACATTGTTTCGCACTTCTAGTGGTATTTCGTTACTTATCTATGCCAGCCTGACCTATTTTGTTTGCCTTGGCATGGTAGTGCTGGGGACTTCTTTGTCAAAGCTGATTTTTTAAAAATATCTCCTGTTTATTGCTTTATGCCCTATAGTTTACGGCGTATAACATCACAATTTTGGTATTTCACGATCCACACCCCATTAATTTTAAAGTATTTCTGAATTTATTATAGTTTATTTTTTAAATACCCTAATATTTTAGGGGGTAAAATTTAAAATATAATAAAAATTGAATAATAAACCCCATTTTTATGATGGGTATGTATCTGAAAGTATACTTTTGGGGCATCAATAATTTAAAAATATACTATTATGAAACTAATTAAAAATGTATTAGGAATCGCAGCAATAGTTGCAATTACACTTTCAACTACAAATGTCAAAGCCCAAGAACTTGACTTTGGTGCTGATGTTGTTAGTCAATATGTATGGAGAGGTACTCAGTTTGGTGCAGGCCCTCACGTACAACCATGGATGTCAATTGCTTCTGGTGATTTAGAGCTTGGTATCTGGGGTAGCTTCCCAACAACTGGTGGTGACGGTGGTCATGAGCTTGATTTGTACGCATCATACAGTTTTGGTCCTGCTTCATTAACTGTTACAAACTACACATTTCCAGGTGCTGGTGGCGCATATGCTACTGATGAGGGGCTCTTAGAAGATGCTTACTTAGAAATTAGTGGTGGAGCTTCAGTAGGTCCAATTGATTTAACTGTAGGTTATTTTACGGAAGTAGAGGCACTTTATGTTGAAGCTGCTTTTTCGGTAGGTGTTGTTGATGTTGCCCTTGGTTATGGAAGTGACGACGCTGAAACTGCATGGTACGCCAATGGAGATAGCGGACTCGTAAACATTGCTGTCGGTGGAAGCAAAGACATCAAAATTAACGAAGACTATGCCCTTCCTGTTTTCTCACCTTTTGTTTACAATCCTGATGCTGAGACAGCTTTCCTAGTTTTTGGAATGAGCTTCTAATTAAGGATTCTAGAAAACATTTATTCACTTAATTATTAGTTATGAAAAGAATAGAAGCGATTATTCGCAAAACCAAATTCGAAGACGTCAAAGACGCTCTTTATGATGCTGGTGTAACTTTTTTCAGCTACTGGGACGTAACTGGAATTGGAAACGAAAAGAAAGGGCACGTGTACCGTGGGGTTTCTTACAGCACTTCTGAAATTCAACGCCGTTTGTTATCGATTGTTGTCAATGATGACTTTGTTCAACCTGCTATTGATGCCATCGTAAAAGCTGGTGCCACTGGTCGTGTTGGTGACGGTAAAATCTTTGTTCTCCCTGTTGAAGATGCTTATCGCATCCGCACAGGAGACAAAGGAGGAGATACATTAAACTAAATAAAATATATATTATGGAATTATTAACAACAAACAACGTATGGATGATGATCTGTACTGGTCTTGTATTCTTTATGCACTTAGGGTTTACCTTTTTGGAAAGTGGAATGACCCGACAAAAGAATACCGTAAATATTTTATTTAAGAATTTCTTTGTTATCACTATGGGGCTTCTTGTGTACGCCATAGGCGGATTCAACTTGATGTACCCGGGAGACTTTAATGGCTATTTCGGCTTTGCGGGATGGGGTCTTGACTCTGTTGCTGCTGCTGACCTTGCCTACAATGAGGGCTATACATATTGGACAGACTTCTTGTTCCAAGGAATGTTTGCTGCTACTGCTGCAACCATTGTTTCTGGAGCTGTTGCTGAGCGAATCAAGCTAGGCGCGTTTATGCTTTACTCCTTACTTCTCGTTGCATTTGTTTATCCAATTGTTGGTTCATGGCAATGGGGTGGTGGATTCTTCAGCACCTTTACTGAAGAAGTTGGCTTTTATGACTTTGCTGGCTCTACACTCGTTCACTCTGTCGGTGGTTGGGCTGCTCTTGTAGCAATCGTTTTCTTAGGTGCACGTGTTGGTCGATTTGATAAAGACGGAAAGCCCAATGCGATTCCTGGTCACAACTTACCAATCTCTGCTGCTGGGGTATTAATCCTCTGGTTAGGTTGGTTTGGATTCAACGGTGGTTCTGTATTATCTGCTGACCCAGCATTGACATCTTTGGTACTAGTGACAACATCTTTGGCTGCTGCTGCAGGTGGAATCTTTGCGTTTATATTTTCACTAGCACTTTACAAGAATTACGACGTAACAATGTTTATGAATGGTATTCTTGGTGGATTGGTAGGGATCACAGCTGGTGCGGACTTGATGAGCCCAATCGAAGCTGTTATCGTCGGTGCAATCGGTGGTATTGTTGTTGTTCTTGCCATTGCCTTTATGGACAAGCAAAAACTCGATGATCCTGTTGGTGCAATTGCTGTTCACTTGTTTGCTGGTATCTGGGGTACCCTCGCTGTAGGGATTTTTGGAGACAGTGCTTCATTTGAGCAATTTGCTGTACAAGCAGCTTGTGTTGGTATCACTGGGGTTTTCTGTGTGGTGTCCTGTACAATCATCGGTTTCATTACGACTAAGGTATGTGGTGGAATGCGTGTGAGCAAAGAAGAAGAAATTGCTGGATTGGACGGAGCCGAACATGGTATGTCTGCGTATGCGGATTTCCGTTTAAACCAACATTAATTAGGTTATAGTTTAGTTCTTTGAAAAATCCCGCTTAGGCGGGATTTTTTTTATCCTCTTTCTAATGATTACATTTGCAAACGATATGAGCACACTTACTCTTGTCATTCAGTGTCCCGATCAAAAGGGAATTATTGCAGAAGTCACCCAGTTTATCTACAGCCATAAGGGGAATATCCTGTATATCGATCAATATGTCGATCGTGAAAACAAGGCATTTTTCATGGGTTTGGAAAGTGAGTTTAATGGCGATCCTCAAGCGATTGAACAATTTCAACAGGCCTTTGCCGATGGCCCCGCCGAAAAATATCAAATGACATGGTCACTCTACCCCCAAGAGAAAAAGCCACGTATGGCACTGTTTGTGTCCAAATACGACCACTGCCTATATGACCTTTTGGGTCGATTTAAATCTGGTGAGTTAGAAGTGGAGATCCCATTTATTTTGAGTAACCACCCTGATTTACAGCCGATCGCAGAATCATTTGGCATCCCCTATTTTCATGTTCCTGTCACCAAAGACACCAAAGCGCAAGCCGAAGAACAACAGCTGGAATTGCTTAAACAACACAACGTCTCATTTATTGTTCTTGCTCGATATATGCAGATTGTCTCCCCAAAGCTCATCAATGAGTATCCGAATAACATCATCAATATTCATCATTCCTTTTTACCTGCTTTTCCTGGGGCAAAACCCTATCATTCTGCTTTTGAGCGCGGTGTGAAAATCATTGGAACGACAAGCCATTACGTAACTGAAGAACTTGACGCTGGTCCAATTATTGAACAGGATGTTGCACATGTGTCCCATACCCACAGTGTCAGTCAGCTTGTGGCTAAGGGGAGGGACTTGGAAAAGATTGTCCTCGCTCGTGCAGTCAAAAATCATATTGCCCACAAAGTCATGGTCTATGGCAATAAAACAATCGTATTTTCTTAACGATTGAGTTTCTCAATAAATGAAATTGAACGAGAATTAAAGGCCTCTGGCTGATCGACATTAACCACATGCCCAGATTGAGGAACAACGCAAAGTTGTGCGGATCTGTGTGCCGCTGCTAGTTTTTCAATACTTGGCAAAAACATATAATCTTCACTTCCCATCACATATAAAGTAGGGATATTGATGTCCACTTGGCGAAACAATCGCAACAAAGGCTTGAGTTCGGCAGTGAGCTTATACCAGCGTAAAAATTCTTTTTGATAGAGTTTTTTGGCCTCTCGAACAAACAATAACCTCGACTCCTTATGGCTCTTTTTTGGCATTATGATATAGGCAAACAATCGATATAGCCAGAGATAAGGGGTGATAGACTTACAGATGTTCCCAAAACGCATCAAAATCTGTGAACGAATATTGAGTTTCATAATCGCACCTGCCATCACCATACTCTGTACGCGTTGAGGATACATTTCTCCAATCTGACGGATTAAAATTGTGCCAAGCGAAATCCCAACAAAATGGGACAATTTGATGTTTTCTTTGTCCAAAACAGCAATAATATCTTCTGCCAGTACATCAAAAGTGTATTTCTTTTTAAATACGTTAGTCAACTGCATTCTGGATTTGCCATGCCCCCTGAGGTCGAGCAACAATACATTAAAATGTTTTGAAAACTCACGCAACTGCTTAAACCAAATCGAAGAACTCCCTCCTGCCCCATGGACAAAAGTGACCCAAGTTTTGGAACTGGGATGCAAATGGGTGGAATAGTGCAGCATCAGAGCAGTTTTTTCATTTGTTGTTGTAAATCCATTGCAGCATTTCTGGCTGCTAAGGCATAGTCATCTCCGCTTGAAGCA
>Ga0181568_10004240_pt1 | contig 12832 bp, 10 predicted proteins | sample 101ome_20_FD_133758 | JGI IMG/M metagenome (GOLD analysis project Ga0181568, IMG submission 133758) | Coastal salt marsh microbial communities from the Groves Creek Marsh, Skidaway Island, Georgia - 101404AT metaG (megahit assembly) | ecosystem: Environmental > Aquatic > Marine > Intertidal... | reverse complement strand
GACTGAAACCTGTTACGGAACAGCTACGAAAGACCCTGGTTTGATCAGTTCCGGTTTAGAGCAATCAATTGATGGAAATCCTATGCCATTCTCTGACCTTACTATGTCATTGGGTATTGCATATACTTTCCAATCCAACAACTTAGAAATTACTCCAAGATTGGACTACTATTACAGAAGCGAAACGAATGCGAGCGTTTTTGATATAGAGCAAAACAAACTTCCAGCTGGGGATGAAGTTAACTTCAGACTTAATATTGTTCCAACCAACGGTGACTGGCGTGTGGTTTTCTATGGTCAAAACTTAACTGACGATAGAAATATTACCGCTACGGCGCTAACAAACTCTTCACAAAGTTTCACTAATACTGCCTTTGTAAGAGAGCCTAGATCCTTTGGTTTCCAATTTGGTCTAGATTTTTAATAATCTCTAAATTTAAAAAAACCCTTGCTTCGGCAAGGGTTTTTTTTTGGTAATCACCTCAATAAGTCTTTATAATTTACTTTCAAATTAATTAGGAGAATTTATGAGAAACGTAGTTATCGTTGATAGCGTCCGTACCGGACTAGCTAAATCTTTCCGCGGAGGATTTAATCAAACACGTGCTGATAATATGACAGCCCATTTGGTTGATGCACTTTTGGAGAGAAATCCTGGCCTAGATCCTTCCATGGTGGAAGACATGATTCTTGGTTGTGGCGCTCCAGAAGGAGCACAAGGACACAATATTGCCAGAAATGTTGCAGTATTATCCAAACTACCAATAGAAGTTGGAGGCACAACTGTAAATAGATATTGCTCTTCTGGATTGCAAACCGTTGCTATGGCAGCAACGCAAGTACAAAGCGGCTTTAGCGATTGTATTATTGCCGGTGGAGTTGAATCCATATCCACTACCCAAGGAAATACCAATATGCACATGTACGTAAACGAAAAATTAGCTGCTGATGTTCCTGGTATTTACCACGCCATGGGGCAAACTGCTGAATGTGTTGCAAAACGCTACAATGTCACACGAGAGGCTCAGGATGAATATGCATTATCCAGTCAACAAAGGACTGCTGCTGCACAAGAGGCGGGTCTTTATGACGATGAAATCATTCCAATGGATACCGTCATGAAACTGGTAAATAAAGAATCGGGTGAAGAAAAAGATGTTGAAGTAACAGTTGACCGCGATGATTGCAATAGACCTGAAACCACAATGGATGGACTTTCTTCTTTGAAGCCGGTTTTTGATCCTGAGAATGGTTCAGTGACTGCTGGTAATTCGTCTCAACTTTCCGATGGTGCTTCTGTAACATTGGTAATGAGTGAAGATAAAGCAAAGGAATTGGGTTTAACACCAAAACTCTATTTCAGAGGATTTACAGTGGTAGGCTGTCAACCTGACGAAATGGGCATCGGACCTGTCTATTCAATTCCAAAATTACTTAAATCAGCTGATCTTAAAATTGAAGACATTGATTTATGGGAGCTCAACGAAGCTTTTGCTTCTCAAGTTGTTTACATCAGAGATAAACTAGGACTGCCTAGTGAAAAACTTAATGTAAATGGCGGTTCAATCTCTATAGGACATCCTTTTGGCATGACAGGGTCAAGACAAGTAGGACATGTCGCTAGAGAGTTAAACAGAAGAGGTGGAAAATACGGTATCGTTACCATGTGTGTTGGTGGCGGCATGGGAGCTACCGGCCTCTTTGAAGCCTACGAATCCTAATAATTTATCCGGTTCTATATGAAAGAATCGGATGAATTTTTAATTCTAAAAAAATACTTTAAGAACCTGGGGAGTCTATATCAAGACTCCTCTGGTATTTTGGTTGGCCCAGGAGATGATGCAGGACTTTTCTCTGTTAATAACTCTGAGCTTATTTTTTCTACGGATGTTTCAAATGAAGGTATTCATTTTCCAAAAAATTTACAACCCGACTTAATTGCTTATCGTGCCTGCGCAGTTGCTGCAAGTGACATACCAGCTTGTGGCGCATCATTGAAATGGCTGTCCATAACACTAGTATCGCCAACGAAAAATATAAGCTGGTTAAAAAAATTTGCCGAAGGAGTACAGCTTTTCACCAAGGATTATAAAGTTCCTGTTTTAGGTGGAGACTTGATAGTTGGCAAAGAATGTTCTGTTTCCATTGGAGTCTGTGGCGAGGTAAAAGAAAAATTATTTATTTCTAGAAGTGGAGCAAAGATAGGTGATTCCATTTATTTAAGTGGGACTCTAGGTCTGGCAAAATTGGGTTTAAAATTATCTGTAAGTAAAAGATCTAATTTATCTAGAAAAGAAAAACTAGCTTTAATGAAATTTCTCAAACCAAAAGTACATACTGCGCTCGGAGTAAGTCTCAGAAAAATTGCAAATAGTTGCATAGATATATCAGATGGCTTACTGGGCGACTTAAACCATATCTGTGTCGCAAGTAAGGTTGGTGCAGAAATACATGTTGATTCAATTCCTTATGAAGGCTCTCTTCAAGATGCTCTAACTTGGGGAGACGATTATGAATTGTGTTTTACGGTTCCAAAAAACCAAGAAAAAAAACTCAATGAAATTAGTAAAATAACAAAGACAAAGGTTTATAAAATTGGCCAGATAATTGAAAAGAAGGGAATTAAAATTTATCAAGGTAACCGAGAGATTTTCTTAAAAAAAAATAGTTTCGATCATTTTTAGGTAATGAGTAATTTTCCAGACTTAAAAAAACCTTCTCACTTTTTTGCTACCTTTTTTGGAATTGGGTTATTGCCTTTTGCTCCTGGGACATGGGGATCTTTTGCAGGACTGGTTTTGTTTTTATTTCTAATTTACTTTGAAATCAGCTTTAACCTCTATTTGTTCTTAACATTATTTATTATTGTCTTTGCCATTATTACTTGCTCTCAAGCTGTTAAAGACCTCGACGAGAAAGATCATAAGGCTATAGTAATTGATGAGGTTGCAGGAATAGGAATCTCCTTTATTTTTATACCATTTCTTGGGTTTTATGATTTTGATTTATCTGAGTGGGGCGATAACGTTTATTTGGTTGCAATAATTTTGTTTGTGTTATTTAGATTTTTTGATATTTTAAAACCTCATCCAATTTCTTATTTTGATAAAAATTTAAAATCAGGATTTGGAGTGGTTTTTGATGATTTGATTGCAGGAGTTTTTGCAGGCTTAACCCTTTTGGGTGGAAATTTTTTTATTAATCTTTTCTAAATCTATTTTTGAAGACAATTTATCCATGATTTGCTCTTTAGTTAAGCCAGCAAATTCTCTTTGGTCATTCTGATCTCCAACAATAGGAAACTCATCTGGAATACCTATAATCTCAAGCTTTTCTGCACAGCCTATAGATGATAAAAATTCATTAACTGCGGAACCAGCGCCTCCAGAAATTGTGTTTTCTTCAATAGAAATAATGTGATTACATTTGTTTGCAAATCTTTCAATTAAGCTCTCATCAAGAGGCTTAATAAACCTCATATCTACCAAAGAGCTATCCAACTCACTGGCTACCTCTTCTGCTATACCTAGGGCATTTCCAAATGAGAATATTACAAATTCAGAATCTTTTTCTTGCACTACTTTAGCTTTTCCTATTTCAAGACAATCAAAATTAGTTTTAATCTCTTCTCCGGGACCTTCACCCCTGGGATAACGAATAGCTGCTGGACCTGGATATTTATAGCCAGTAGTGAGCATTTTCCAACATTCATCTTCGTTAGATGGGCTCATGATAATCATATTTGGCACACACCTAAGAAAAGCTACATCAAAAATTCCTGCATGAGTAGCTCCATCGCCTCCTACAAAGCCAGCTCTATCTATTGCTATAGTTACGTCAAGATTTTGTAAAGCAACATCATGAATCAACTGATCGTAAGCGCGTTGCAAAAATGTTGAATATATAGCAAGAACTGGTTTTTTACCTTCCTTAGCTAAACCCGCGGCAAAAGTCATACTATGTTGTTCCGCAATAGCCACATCGAAAAAATTATTTGGATATTTTTCAGAAAATTCATTCATGCCAGAACCTTCAGACATTGCTGGAGTAATAGCAATCAAATTATTTTCACCATTTTCAACTTGCCTGCACAACCAGTTTCCAAATACTGAAGAATATTTCATTGCATTGGTTTTAATTTCATTTTTTTCAATTTTATTAAGAGCGTGAAATCCAATTGGATCTTTTTCAGCAGGAGCAAAACCTTTTCCTTTTTTGGTTATAAGGTGCAAAAATTTAGGCCCTTTTACACTCTTGAGAGTATCTAAAGTTTTAAGCATTTCATCCAAATTATGACCATCCATTGGTCCAATATAGTTAAAACCTAATTCTTCAAATAAGGTTCCAGGAGTAAACATTCCTTTGAAATGAGTCTCTGCTCTTTTCGCAAACTCTTGAGCAGAAGGAATATATTTGAGCGCTGTTTTTCCGCTCTTTTTAACTGAGCTATATAATTTACTGGCCCATATCTTTGCAAGATAGTTTGAAAAACCGCCTATATTTTTTGAAATTGACATACTATTATCATTCAAGATTACAAGGATATTTGAATCTATAGATCCAGCATGAGCTAAAGCTTCGTAAGCCATACCAGCTGTCATTGCACCATCGCCAATAATGGCAATATGTTGTTTATCTGGCTGAGCAACGGCCATACCTAAAACTGCACTTATTGAAGTACTAGAGTGACCTGCACCAAAAGCATCAAATTTACTTTCTTCAATATTAGTGAAAGGATGCAATCCATTTTTTGATCTAATGGATGAAATTTTATCTTTCCTTCCAGTAATTATTTTATGCGGGTAACTTTGGTGACCTACGTCCCAAACTAAATTATCTACAGGAGTATCAAACGAATAATGTAAGGCTAGGGTCAGCTCAATTACACCGAGACCTGCTCCAAAATGACCTCCACTTTGCGAGACTGAATAAATTAGGAACTCTCTTAGCTCATCGGCTAATACTTTTAACTCTTTTTTTGAGAGCTCTCTCAAATTAGAAGGATCTTTAACTTTATCCAAGAGGGGTGTAGTAGGAAGGTTTTTTGGAATCTCGAAGAAAGTTTTCATTATTTATCTCTCAAAATAATAAATTTTGATAATTGAATTAATTTAGAAGTTTCATAAGGTAATGTTGATAAAATCTCCAACGCTTCAGAGCATAATTTTTCTGCTCTTTCCTGAGAAGCTTCTAGGCCAATAATTGCAGGATAAGATGCCTTATTTAATTTAGAATCCGAATTGAGGGGCTTTCCCATAACCCTTTCGTCACCGACAACATCTAAGATATCATCTTTTATTTGAAAAGCGAGTCCAAACTTTTTAGCAAATTCTAAAAAAGCTTTCAAATGAGTATTTGGTAAATCGTCTTTGAGTACACAAATCGATTCAATACAAGCCTCAATCAATTTACCTGTTTTCAGATAATGTATCTCATCTAACTCTTCAACAGTAATTTCTTTTCCCTCCGCCTCTAAGTCTCTACTCTGACCTTCAACCATACCTCTTGGTCCACAGGCCTTTGCAAAAAGATTGATAATCTTTAGTTTTGACTCAGGTTTTAATTTTTTGTCTTCTATAGTTGTTAAAACTTCTAGAGCGAGAGGTTGTATTGCATCTCCAGCCAGGATAGCTGTAGCTTCATCGAATTTCTTGTGACAAGAAAGTTTGCCCCTTCGATAGTCATCATCATCCATTGAAGGGAGATCATCATGTATCAATGAATAACTATGGATTAATTCTCCAGATGCCGCCATTAAATCAATAGTTTTGGAATTTACATTTAAGTTCAAAGATTCTGCCATCAACAAGACAAGTTGAGGCCTTATTCTTTTTCCTCCATTAAGGACAGAATAATGTATTGCTTGAGATATTTTGGACAAGTTTCTAGGAGGAAGAGTCTCGACAATGGCTTTGTTTATTCTTTCTAAGTTAGAATTTAAAAAAGAAAGATTTGATAAATCAACTTCTTCTTTAACTGTCATCAAAGCCTTCTAGATCAAGCGAACCATCATCTTTTTCTAAAAGCTTCTGAACTTTTAATTCAGCTTTAGTAAGTAACTCTTGACAATGTTTTGTCAGCTTTACACCTTCTTCAAAAGTTTTAATTGACTCATTTAGAGGCAAGTCACCATCTTCTAAAGATGTAATTATATCTTCAAGTTTTGCTAAAGATTTTTCAAAATCTAGATTTTTTTCCTTGGATTTATCGTTCACTGGCAGTTTTTAAGAAAATGTTTTTTATATTTCTGAATGTTTTTCTTATAGCTTCAGGTAGCATAAGCCAACAAGGAGTCAAGAACAAGGTTAATCCTGAAGCAAAGGTTAAGCCCCATACGACAGCAAAAGACATGGGTTGCCACCATTCAGAAACTCTTCCACCGATTTCGATATTTCTTTGATAAAAATCTACGCCGATTCCTGAGGCTAGAGGCAACAAGCCAATGACGGTGGTAGCTGTTGTTAAGATGATAGGCCTTAGTCTTTGGGCTGCAGTACGAATCACAATTTGGTCTCTTGATAAATTAGGATTTTCTTTAGAGATTACGTTGTATGTATCTACCAAGACAATATTATTATTTACAACAATTCCAGCTAAGGCAATTACTCCTAAACTGGTAAATAAAGCACTTGATATTTGTTGCGTAACTAATAAGCCCAATTGAACTCCAGCAGTAGATAAAATAACGGCAGAGACAATTATGAAAACCTGATAAAAGCTATTGAGCTGTACCATCAACAAAATTGACATCAAAAATATTCCAACTATGAAGGCAAATAAGAAGAATGCTGAATTAGCATCAGATTCTGCTTGCTGCCCACCAAATCTGAACTGCAATCTCTCATACTCATTATTATCTGCAATCCACTGCTCTATTTTTGGAATGACATCTTCTACCAAAGCACCTTTTGAATATTCGGCTGCTACCGTGAATGCTCTTTCTCCAGATACTCTTCTTATAGAGGGGGGAATATAAGCTGGAATGACCTCTACAAAACTACTTAATGGGGCTTGTCCAAATCTAGTATTTACGGTCAGTTCATCAAACTGATCTAATCTTCTCTGGTCGGCTGGAAATCTAACTCTAATATCAACTTCTTCATCTAAGTCTTCAGGTCTATATTCTCCTACTTTTACTCCGGCAGTCATGAATTGAATGGCAGCTCCAATATCTTGAGTTGCTACGCCAAATTGCTTTGCTCTTTCCTTATCGATTTTGATTGTCCATTTCAAAAGATTTGTTGGAATGGTGTTATAAATATTTTTTGCTCCTTGAACAGAATCTTTCATGTAATTTGTTAAAGCTATCGTTGCATCAGTCACTAGTTCAAAATCTTTACCAAATATTTCTATTTCTATCGGGGAGTCGGTTGGAGGTCCATTTTCTCTAATTTTTGCATTTACTATGAGTCCAGGTATATCTTTCGTTTTTTCTAAAAGATCGTCGTATACATCCCAGCCTGTGCGTTGTAGGTCTTTTTCAAATGGCATTTCAATGAAAATAGTTCCTATTTCATCAGAATTACCTCTATCCCTGGGATCGGCAACGCCATTCATATTCAAAGAAATAGAGCTTGGACCAGGAATACTTAGAACAATATCCTCTATTTCTTTTAAAAAACCCAGTTTTTCCGATTCACCAAAACTTCCACGACCTTCAATTTTTACTTCCATTTCCATTGGCTCTTCTTCAATGAAGAATCTACTTCCAGGAGCATGCTGTCCGTACAACATAAAAATTGTTGCAACAGTTAAAACAACAAAAACTATAAACTTTCCAGGAGACGCGATAACTTTAGTAAGAGCCCTAGCATAAATTCCTGTCATACCATCTATTTCAGTAGGATCTCCATGCTCTAGAATGTCGGCATTCTGTAAAGTTTTAGACTTTCTAATTCCTAAATTGCCAAATCTAGATCCAATTGCGGGAGTGAATATCAATGCGTAAAGAATCGAACCCAATAAAACAATAAACAATGTCGTAATCATTGGCCTTAAAAACTGACCTGAAATTCCTGGCATAAAAAACATTGGAACAAAAATTGATAATGTTGTTCCGATAGAAATTGTTACCGGCCAAAACATTCTCTTTGCCGAAAATTTATAGGCTTCAACCCTGTCAAATCCCTCGGCCATTTTTCTATCAGCATATTCAACCACCACTACACAACCATCAATCAACATGCCTAGGGATATTAATAACCCGAAACACACCATAAAATTGAAGCTGTAATCTATTGCAGCTAGAAAAATTGAAGCGAAAAGAAAGCATGTAGGGATTGCACCCGCAACCATTGTTGAAGACCTCAAGCCCATGGTTCCAACAACAATAGTCATTACTAAAATCAAAGCTGTGAGAATATTGCCGCCAAGCTCACCAACCATCATAGAAGACCAACCAGTCCTGTCTTGGGTAATGACTATTTCTACCCCGCTAGGTAGATTAGGACGAAATTGGTCTAAAACGTAGTTGACATTTTTTGCAGCAACTACTTCTTTCGCATCTTGTCTTTTCATGACAGAAAGCGTGACAGAATCTTTCCCATTTACCCTCGAGAAAGAGTCTTTATCCTTAAAAGTCCTTCTTAAAGTAACTAGATCTTTAAGAGTAATGACCTTTCCATTATTTTCTATGATTGGGATATTCTCGACATCCGTAACATTTTCAAAAACAGAAGGGACTAACACAGAAAATTTACCAGTCGATGATCTTAAGTCTCCTGCAGGGATTGCTCGATTGGCATCTCCAATAGCATTATATAAATCTCTTGGAGAGACGTTATAACTTTCAAGTTTGGTTTTATCTATTGAGGCTTCTAATAAGTCATCAGGAACTCCCCTTAATTGTGCCTCTAGAACATCTGGAAGGGCTTCTACCGCTGTTTGAAGCTCCCTGGCAAAAGCCAATAGTTCTCTTTGATTTGCTGAACTAGAAATTAAGTTTATATCCAATATTGGATATTCATCCAAAGTGAACTCTTTTACCACAGGATCTTCAGATTCAGATGGTAAATCTTGCTTAGTTTCATCGATCAAGTTCCTAACATCTTTGACAGCTTCATCTTTTGAATATTCAACTGGAAATTCTAAAATAATATAAGACATGTTTTGTCTACTATAGGATTGAAGATCTACTAATTCATCGACGGTTTTTAACTTTTGCTCTAATGGCCGAGTAACAAGTCTTTCGGCATCCTGAGCAGAGACGCCATCGTAAAAGGTAGAGACAAATACATAAGGAATATTAATGTCTGAATAGGCTGAAGCTGGTATTTGTATGATAGAAGTAAATCCCCAGACTAATATAAAGGTTAAGAATGTGAATGTAGCCTTGTAGCGATCTACAAAAAAATCAATTAATGTTTTCATCAGTATTCTGTCTATAGTCTATTGCGATATCAACCTTTTCATTATTGTTCACATAGTCCTGACCAACAGTTATGATTCTTGAATAGAAAGGAAGACCAGTTACCCAAACTCCTTTTTCTGTATCTTGAATAATTTCCACATTATAAAATTCAACAAGACTATCTTTGTTGACGACTCTTACGCCAAGATTACCTGCCTCATCTAATCTTAGAATTGACAACGGAACTATATGAGCTGGCTCAGGAGTAGCAAATATAACGACTTTAGCTGTCTGTCCATCTTTGATCTTTCCAAGTGAATTGGGAATTGAAATTTCAATGTCAAAAGTATGCATCATCTCATCTGCAGAAGAAGAGATAAAAGTAATTTGTCCTTGGAACTCTTGACCATCGTTGGTTATAACTTTGACGTCACTATCTTTTGTTAAATCTAAAAGTTCAGATTCAGAAATATCACCTGTAACCATCATAGGATCTAAATCCAAAAGGGTTGCACAGGTAGAGCCACGACTTAAAAAGTCTCCAACATCCAAGTCAATTTTATCTACTACACCATCGAATGGCGCTTTTATACTCGCATAGTCTAGTTCAAGTTTAGCTCTTTGATAATTTGATTTTGCATTTTGCAGTTGCTTCGATGAATAAAGTTCTTCTTCGTAAAGTTTTTGTGCTGAATTAAAATCAAGCAATGCTTTGTCAAAATTTGCCTGCCTTTCGGCAACAAACAAAGAGCAGATAACATCGCCTTTTTTAACAAAACTACCTTGGGTAATTGGCAAATCAATGATTTTCCCTGAGGTTTCTGATTTAACTGATACTTTTTTATCGGCTTTAGTAAAACCTTTTACTACAATTTCTTTAGAAAAATTTTCTGCTTTTTGATCAATAACCCTAACTACTGCATCTTTTTTTTCAATCAATGCCTCAGGGGCCGGTTCTTGAACGAATAGACCTGAGACCATCCAAATGATTGCAAAACCAATGAAAATTGATGCCCACTCTAAGTTGGATCTGCTAAGAAACTTTGAAACAATACTCATTAAATAATCCCTCTTATTTATATAGAGGCGAGGAGCGATTATATCAAGGAAAACCTATAAATATTTCTTTTTTATCTTCTCCAATCTTAGTTTTTGTAAATCAGTGGAGAGGGGTTTTTCTTCAGTAAATTCTTCTTTGTTATCAGGTAAAAGGAGTAGACTCTCCTTGTATTCACTTTCTTCTAATATATTATTATAGACCTCTAAGAATTCCTTCTTGACCTCAAACTCAGACCCTGTTTTTAACTTATACCAGCCTACTTTTGCGCCAGCATGATAAACAAATGGATGAGACCAATTAAAATCTAAAGGATTTGTCTCTCCCAAAGAACTTGCTTCAATGTAAGCAGCACTTGAAGAGGGGATGTTTTGTTCAAAAAGTTTTAATTCTTTAATTTGATTTAGAACTGCACTCAAAGAAGGCAAATATTTTGAAGTTTCTATGATTTTATCTATTGCTCTGAATACTATCTCATTTTCATATTTTTCTAGCTTTGCTAGCCAAAGTTGCTTAGCTAAAGTTAAGGTTTCCTCATCAGGAAATGCTTTATGAAATTGATTGTGAAAAGTAATTTCTAATTCGGCAAAAATAAGATTAATGAGTTCTACTTGGCTTTTAGGTATTTTAATTTTTGAAGTTAACTGCCCACTCATGATCTTTTAATCTTGATAATACATTTTTTGTGTTCCCATGTTTAGCTTTCCATTTAAATTTTACGTGTTGGATGAATTTTGAGTTCCAGCAATTTCGCATTTCTTTTGTCTCCAGCCAATACAATTTAAATTCTGGAATTTGAGATATGGCAAAGCTTTTATTTATTTTGGCTAAACTCAAAACATCATAACAATCTTCTGAAGGTTTCCAATCTTTATGCATCCTAGTTGGTTTTTGTACCATAGAGATTAAATTTTGATACCTAATCCATTGATTTTTAATATGATTAAGAAATTTAGTATTCCAGGAATCAGATGCTGTATTCCTTTCACTCCAATATAAGATAAATTCTGGCAAGGCATCCATAACAAATTTTTCGTCTATTTCGGCATGTTTTAATATTTGTAAAGCTTCTTTGGAGGGTTTCCAATTGTTTTGAATTGGTTTCATCTTTGATGCTTTATTTAAGCTTTCTTCTTCGGCTCTCCATTCTTTTAAAAGATATTTGAGAAACTTATAGTCCCAAGAGAAGCTTTTATCCTTTCGATCAGACCAATAAGCTCTAAATTCAGGTATTTTATTTTTGATAAAGTCCTCAGAAACGCCAAGGCTTTTAGCTTCTTTTAAGATATTGTTTGAAGGAAGATATCCTTTGGAAATAATTTGCTTTCTTTCCGAGATAGTTTCTTTGCTCTTAGATTTTAGACAAAAAGTCTCTCTCGATATCTCTTCGATTAATTTAATTTTAAGTAGTTTCTTCAGGACTTTATGAACTTCCTTACTTTCAATAAATGAAAGTTTGTTAATCAGTTGAGTTAAGTTTTGTTTTTTTTCGGACTTAAATATTTGAAGAACAATTGCTTCATATAGACCTATGCTAGAAGCAATTTCTTTATCAAAGTTTAATAAATTTGTTTTTTTTGACATAAACTTAGGCAGAACGCTTAAGTTTTTCTCTCCTAGAGTCAACTGCTTTAGCTAAAAGTTTTAGCATCACTTCAGTATCTTTCCAACTGACGCAAGCATCAGTAACACTTTGGCCATATTTAAGGTTTTTAAGAGAATTTATTTTTTGGTTGCCTTCCTCTAGGTTACTTTCAATCATGACTCCAAAAATACTTTGATCTCCTGATGCAATTTGATCTGAGATATCTTTATTTACAATGAGTTGTTTTTTGAACTGTTTTTGACTATTTCCATGAGACATATCAACCATAATTTTTTGAGTTAAATTAGAATTTTTCAAATCTTCATTAACTTTTTGTATATCTTTTTTTGAATAATTTGGGGTCTCTCCACCTCTTAGTATGACGTGACAATCTTTATTTCCAGAGGAATTGAAAATAGCAGATTTTCCTTCTTTTGTGATGGAAAGAAAAATATGGCTGTTTGAAGAAGAGCCAATTGCATCCAAGGCAACCTGAATAGAACCATTTGTAGAATTTTTAAATCCAACTGGACAAGATAATCCCGAAGCTAACTCTCTATGTATTTGGCTTTCGGTAGTTCTAGCGCCAATTGCACCCCATGAAATCAAGTCTGAAATATATTGCGGAGTGATCATATCTAAAAACTCAGTACCTGCAGGCAAACCCAATTCATTAATCTTTAATAAAAGCTTTCTAGCCACTTTAAGGCCTTTATTAACATCATAACTATTATCCAAGTCTGGATCGTTGATAAGACCTTTCCAACCCACAGTCGTTCTTGGTTTTTCAAAATAAACTCTCATGATAATTTTGAGCTGGTCTTTTCGATCTTTTTCAAGG
>Ga0181568_10004236_pt1 | contig 12837 bp, 8 predicted proteins | sample 101ome_20_FD_133758 | JGI IMG/M metagenome (GOLD analysis project Ga0181568, IMG submission 133758) | Coastal salt marsh microbial communities from the Groves Creek Marsh, Skidaway Island, Georgia - 101404AT metaG (megahit assembly) | ecosystem: Environmental > Aquatic > Marine > Intertidal zone... | reverse complement strand
TGATGAAGGTTGCCCATTCCCAGGCCTGAGAACCAACGAATATCGCTCCACCAATGATGGTCAAAAGCATATATAATACCACCTTCTTTTTATCCATTGAATGTCCAGCGTCAACTGCAAGTACCATAGTTACCGAAGACATAATAAGCACAAAAGTCATGAAGGCCACGTAGTACATCGGGAAGTTTCCATGAAAGAAAGGTACGTGGGTAAAAGCCTCATCGGCTATTGGCCAAGTTTCAATAAACTTAAATCTTGAAAACCCGTAGGCGGCTAGAAAAGCAGAGAAAGTCAAGGCATCAGAAACGATGAAAAACCACATCATGAGTTTTCCATAACTCGCATTTAGTGGTTTCTGGTCTCCCCCTCCCCAGAGGTTTTCGTCAGCGTGTTGTGAGATTGAACTATCCATAATTAGGTGTTAACTGCGCAAAGGTAACGGTTTGCTTGATTTTCAAAAATAGGTTGAAAGAATTACTTTACGAAATGCATAAATAGAACCAAATAAAGCCATAGTAATCCTAGAAAGTGCCAAAAAGTTTCACCCAATTCGAACCCTAAAATAGTAGTCGGTGCATAGCGCTGTTTGAAGGTTTTATAAAACACCACAGCAAGTACAATAAGTCCGGCAAACAAGTGAATTAGGTGCACGAAGGCGATTAGAAAGATGTACGAAATTTTAATACTACTGGTAGGACCGGTAAAATAATAACCGTTGGCGATCATAGCGCTAAATCCCGTGAATTGAAGATAGACAAACGTGAGACCCAGTAAGGCTGTAAGTCCTAACAGACTTGCCGCAGCTTTATAATCTTCCCGTTGCAGTCTTCTTCGAGCGATGTAGAAAGTGATACTACTGATCAGAATAACTGCAGTTGAAATCCAAAAAGAAAAAGGAAGGTCGATTTCAGCAATCCAGTCTTTGCGTTTACTGCTCACGATATAGGCACTTGTCCATCCAGCAAATCCCATTACCAGACTGATCAAAGAAAACCATAACATCATTTTCTTCGCGCGTCTCTGTCTTTTGATTTCTTCGGCAACTTCCATTTTAAATTATTGTGAGGTTAAAAAACGATCTACAACGAACGTAATTTGAATGAGCGTTAAATAAATGACACTCCTAAGCATGAGTGCTTTGGCATGTCGCTCGTCTAGGGTTTGAAACAATTTCAAAGCAGGAATCAACATGTAGATTCCAAGTAAGAAAATGAATCCAGCAGCAACTATTGACAAGTGCAGTCTTCCGGTAAATCCGAAGACCGGAATTACAGCAGTGACCAAAGTCCAAATAGTATATACCACAATTTGAAAGGCCGTTTTCTTATCCCTAGATCCAGTGGGTAACATTTTGAATCCCCCTTTTGTATAATCTTCGTGCAGAATCCATCCCAAGGCCCAAAAATGAGGGAACTGCCAAAAAAACTGAATCATAAAAAGCGTACCAGCCTCTATACCAAACTGATTAGTAGCACCTACCCATCCTAGCATAAATGGGATGGCTCCCGGAAAAGCCCCTACAAATACCGAGAGAGGTGTTCTCGTTTTAAGCGGTGTGTAAAGGGCAACATAAAGTAAGACCGATAACATTCCGAACAAGGCCGTCTTTAGGTTGAGGACAAAGAGCATCGCTGCTCCCAAAAAGGTCAAGCTAAAGGCCACCACCAAAGCAAATGAAACAGTCATCCTTTCAGTAACCAAAGGCCTTGTTTGAGTGCGCTTCATTAGGGCATCTAGCCTTCTTTCAATTACCTGATTAAACGCATTTGAAGCCGAAACCAATGACATACCCCCAAAACCTAAAAAGAGTAAGTTCTTTAGGTCAATAGGGTCAGCTGCCAACAGATAACCAGCAACCGCAGAAAAGACTACGCTAATAGATAAGCGGACCTTGATCAAGACCTTTAATTCGGCCAAGAATTCGCTCAAAGAAGTAAACGCAAATCGATCCACTGTTATCATTCAAAGCGCAAAGATAAGCCCTATAAAAGCCATAAAACAAAAATCCGGACGTTGGTCCGGATTTAAATTTAGAAAAGCGTTTAACCTTATTGTAACCTAAAAGTAATTGGAATACTAAATGGTACCTTAACCGGTCTACCACGCTGCTTACCAGGAGTCATATCTGGAAGAAGTTCGATAATTCTCAAAGCTTCTGCCTCAAGATTCTTATCCGGACCTCTCATTCGGATTCCTCCGATACTTCCATCTCTTTGGATTACAAACATCACGTTTACACGGCCTTGAACTCCCATTTCTTGGGCAATTTCAGGGTATCTGAAGTGCTTGCGTATATGTTTTTGCATTTGTTCTTGAAAACAAGCTTTCTTATCGCTCGCCCCTTCACAACCCGGAAACACAGGTACGTCTTCAATAACGGCAAAAGGAACCGAAATATCTTCGTCAATTTCTTCAACCTCGACTTCTTCAATTTCGATTACCTCTTCTTCTTGAGAGGTTTCAGTAGACTCAATTACAGTCTCTTCAACTTCTTCTTCATCCTCAACAACCTCGATCACCTCAGGAGCAGCTGGAGGCGGTGGAGGCGGTGGAGTCTTAAGCTGCTCTGTCAAAGGAACTTCCTCATCTAATTGATCTTCAACATTTAAAGCAATGTCGTAGTTGACCGCCTCATCGTATTTTTTCCATTCGAGGCCACGCCAAACGACGAACATAGTAAAAGCCAATCCTATTGCGAAATACAATCCACTATTACGGTTTATATCGGCTTTTGGATTCTTTTTTGGTTCCATAGACTACATTTTGATGTTCGCTAATTTAAATATTAATTCGAAAAAGGAACTAATTATTTCGGCTTTTTGCATTTAACAAAACCCTTGATAAATAAGGATGCAATACAACACCAACTGCTACACCGAGCGCGTTGGCATAAAAGTCATTCCAATCTGCTTGCCTGTAGGTAGTTAACCACATTTGAGCGAATTCAATCATACCGCCATAAAATAGACTGTAAACGATCACCCAAAAGCGAAGGGTACCTTTGTTAACATCTTTAAAGCCTTCGATAAAGGCTTGGGCAAGCAATAGACTAAATCCTAAGTAGAAACAAAAGTGTACCACCTTGTCGAATCCTTCGAAGAACAATTGAGAAGAGGAAGCACTCTCAAAATTAATGAGGCTTAAGGCCGCAATGAGGGTAGCATAGAGCACAAAACCTATTCGATACAAATAGGTGCCGAGCCTTTTCATTTATGCAGAAACAAGTTCTTCGTAGGCTCCAGCATCTAAGAGTCCATCGTATTGTGAAGGATCACTCACCTCAACTTTTATCATCCAGCCCTTACCATAAGGATCGCTGTTCACAAGTTCAGGCTCTTGATCTAAGGCCTCATTCTATTCGATGATTTTACCACTCAGAGGCAAAAAGAGATCTGAAACGGTTTTAACAGCCTCAACAGTACCAAACACTTCATCTTGATCAAGCGACTCATCGAGAGTTTCTACCTCTACATAAACAATATCACCTAGCTCTGATTGAGCGAAATCAGTAATGCCAATAATAGCGATAGACCCTTCTAACTTAACCCACTCGTGGTCTTTAGTGTATTTCAAATCTGCTGGAATATTCATGTCTCTTTTTCTTTTCGACAAATGTAAGGTTTTAGGTGACTTATTCTATGCTAATTGCCAAAACGGTATCGAAGGCTTAATCCCGCACGAAGCGTCATCTGAGGAAAGGCCGTAGAAACCTTAAATCGAGAAAAAGTATGATCGTAATAGGCCATAATGTTCAATTGATTGGTGAAGGCATAATCTGCAGTAAGACGACCCGAGAAACGCTCCTGGCCTGCAGTAACTTGAGGAGCCAAGGCCTCATCAAGAGCCCTCAAAATGGTTTCGTTTGTGCGATACGAAACATCACCTTTGAGGACCAAGTCACCTGTAAAGTACTGTCTGGTTCCGCCGAGCATCATACTCCATTTTAATTGCGAAAAACGCTTACCCATTCCTAGCACGAATTCTTGCCCCCTTATTTCTGTGAGAAGATTGTTTGAAAAACTAAAATTGAGCATTCGATCTAAGAATATACTAGATTGAAACTGCCACAATCTCTTGGTTTCAAAATCCACACCAATCAAAGGATTAAATTGATCATTCAAAACAACTGATCCAATAATGTAGTCAGGTTTAACATCTAAATTTTCAGGGTTAAATAAGCCATCATTCTTAGCCAAGTTGTTCTGATATTGATTCACTGAATACGCAGAGCGATATCCGTGGTTCAGAGTAAATCGTGAAAATACCTCAGGTAGAATTTGATTCACAGAAAGCGTCCAATTTGGAAGTCCAAAACGATGAAAAGGTGAAAGTGATGTCGCATTGATATCTTTACCTGAATAGGCAGCGACTAAAGCGGTCAGCAAGACTTCTGGATGAAGTGAACTGTAGGCTGCAGGGAAGCCTTCAGCATCTACCTTACCATTATCTAATCCGTTCGCAACTGCAAGTCTTCTAGCCGCAGCAAGGCGCAGCGTTTTAAAGTCTTCGAACACAGCTGATTCTGAGGAAGAAGACGTAGCCTTAAAAATCGAACTAAGAAGTACCGCCGTGGTACTGTAACTTCCTTGTTCATTAGCAAGAAGCGATTCAAAACTTAGCCCTTGGCTACCGTTTATCACCCTAAACTGCTCTTGAATTCGATCGCTTTGGCGTTGCTGGTAATTCAAGTTGAGCGAAACTTTACTTCCAAAATTTATTGTAGCGTCTGTATTTACAGTAGTATTCGCGTCGAAAATAAAAGGGCTATTGAATTGTCCGAATTGTGTAAGATAACCCCGCTGGGCAGCCTCAAATCTAAGGTCTGAGCTAGGCCTACCGAAAGTGAGCATGGGATCCAATTCAAAAAATCCTCTATCGTTTACTATACGATTATATCCGGGCAAAGCAAGCCCTTCATTTTGGGTCCAATTCGATCTCACATTTACCGAAAAGCCTTCCCATTTCAGTCCTATTTTTTCAAAAAAACCGCTGACATTCAGGGCACCCGAAGCATTTATCGTGCTCGCCGTTTGTATGGTATTGACAGGTTCACCTGCCAATTGAAGGAGTGCATCAGATCCGCGTTGTGCATTAAAGCTACCTGTGTAATCTAACTGTGCCGATAAGAAATCAGTCCATGAGATGGCATTAAAGGGTAATGTATAAGAGGCCCTTATGGTTTGATTGTAGGTGTTGGGCTGGCCCCAATCTAAAAACGAACTCCAAACGGTAGCCGTTGAATTCGTTTCCTCTGAGGGCACAGGCACTATATTATTTTGCGTGGCATTCAATACTATAGAAAGACCTTCTAACGGATTTGCCGAAAGCGATCCCTGCCAATTGGTCCTGAAATTTTGCTGTAGGAGCATAGGAGGTGCAATAAACTCTACAGATGGATCGTAAAGCTGTCGGTATTGCTGCTGACTGTACAAGCGGTTAATTGCTGTCTGCAGAGAAGCCCCAACTACACTTCCGGCAAAGGCATAAGATAAATTCGCGTTTGCCGAAGAACGCTCTGAAAAGGCCGTTTCAAAATCACTTTGAAAGGTTTTAGAACTAGTGACAGAGGCTGAGAAATTTTCAAGATCAAAGAAATCTTCTTTGCTATCGGGCTTACGCTCGATACTTAATCCTTGGAGCGCAAAACTTTTGATCTCATTTCGCTGCTCAGCTTGTTCTTTAATCGCAGCCGCATCTTGTGAAGTAGAGGCTGCATTCATTCGATCCACCAGAGTGAGGTCTTCATAAACCGGATCGTATTCTGGTGTGCTTCGCGCATCAACCCATGAAAAACTAAAAGGCGCCCTTAATCGTAATCCTTGAGGAAGAAATCTACCTAAATTTGATTGGAGATTGAGATCAAAGCTCTGAGTATTATCTAAACCTCTCAGGTTAGGATTATCGTCGATAGCCCCAAAACCTACCGTCGACTTTGAATATCCTGATCCCACTCGAACCACATCAGAAAGACTCAGTTGCGCACTCGCATTCATGGCCCATCCCCCTCTGTGATTGATTCCGCTCAAACGAAATTCATTGAACCATAACTCGGCATTAACCGCGGTAGGTGACCGCATATTCTTTACTCCAAGCATGGCCGAGCTAATACTTCCAATAGAAGGGTTCCCTTTAACGCGAACGGTGTAGCCTTCAAACTCTACGGTGTGATCTAGAGAACCACTAGACAGCTGAAGAGACTTTGCTCGACTGAGGTCTTTCAAATCTAAATCTAACGCATTATTATCAGGCCATATTTGTTCTGGATCAACAGCTCCATGAGGCGTAAACCTAATGGGCCATTCAATTTCATAAAAGTTCTCTGAATAATCAGTACCCATGCGTATGAACGCATTTATGACCTCCTCTTGAAGGTTATTCTCTGGTGACTCTGCATGAACAAAAAGCTTTAAGCGATCGTGCCTTCTCATATCAAACTGAACCCTTCTGAATACTGCCTTAGCCTCCTGAGGCTTCAGGTTTTCAATGTAAACTCTTAACGACTGTTCGTTTTCTCGAACAATTGTATTTGTATTGTTCAAACGCTCGCGTACTACTCCTGGAGGAAGAACATAAGGTATAGGGCTTCTATTGCTGTTTTCTTCAATGTTGATAGCTCCAATTTCAAGTTGAGCCGTAGCGCCACTGGGAGGAGGCGCATCTGCTTCTAGCGGTTTATCGTAAATCCTCCAACTACCTTGCACCAAATCAATCCCAGCAAACCTCAACACTACAGGGGTGTCAAAGTCTTTTAACACCATACGCATAAATGGAATCGATCTAAAGTCTTGAATTCCTCCAACCGCGTTAGTAAATTCTCGAAGCGGAATTTTATACTGTACCCAAACCGTTTTCGAGGGGTTATCAATGGTTCTTACCGTAGCAACATAAGGCGAATCCTCATTTACTACTGCTTGCAGGGGTATCTCATACTGAAAATAACTCTCGACCGTATTGGTTGCGAAGTCACGGTCGGCGTCCTCAACATCCGGCAATACACTTGATCCTCTATTAAAATCTGAAGCCTCAATCGGAGAATTTCCTTGGGTATTATTGAAGAATTTATAGCGATCGACGATAGATCCATCCGTTTCTAAATAGTTTTGATAATTGTCTCTAGCAGGATCTTCACTCGGTCCCGGATAGATCAAGGCTTCCTGTGCATCATCTATACCGTCTAATCCTAAATCCTGTGATGCTCTCAATGCGGGATCATTATCAAAATTGTAGATTAAGGCGTTTCTCAATGGAACCCTTCCGAAGGGTACCGTTGTTGCCTGTGCATCGAGACCATTCTCGAACTGAGCCGCCTGATCAGGGAGTATATCCTCTGATACATTTCCAAGGTCAATGACGAGCTTTCCAGAGACGTTAGACCCCGGTTCAACCGGATGCATCATCCAAAACTGCAGATACTCGATATTACTCTGCTCAAAATTAGTATTTGAGAAAGCCCGCATCGTTCCTCCCCAACGAGCAGAAGTAGCATTTGGATTGAAATCAAGAGCTGTATTATACGGTCCGGCTTCATTCGGAAAATAGGCTACATCGAGGGTACGCTGAACGGCGGTTTGACCCTGAATGACATCTGTTTCAGGGTAAACCTCATTAATGAAGACCCTCCGCATTCGATTGTCACCAAGCATAGCCTCCGTAATTCCAGCAGGCCTAGATCTGCCGTAAAAAAGCGGATCGATAGTATACCAAGCAAGACGTGCACGATCACGCATCGCCTCGACACCCGTCAAGCCATCAGGATGACTTGAAAGCACCCATTCTTTAGGATCGGTAAGATCTATGAATTGTTGAGTGTCTTCAAAATCGTCAATATAACTAGTAATTTCTTGATTGAATGAAGTGTTTGCAGGAGCGCTCGGAATCAGCGCTGCAACCTCTGCCTGAATAGCGATCTCAGAGGGAACCTCAGTGTCGATCGTCGGCCACTGATTAATCAGACGCGTTAAAAAGGGAACTTCTTTGCGGTACTTTAAGGTAGCCCCTATCATAGTATTATTAATAGGTTCAACCCCATACGCCGCTTTTTGAGTCAATGGCCGTTCCCTTAAATTCATCAATGCGCCACCAACTTGGAAGTTATCTGAAAACTCATGATCTACCGTTAAGCCAAAGAATCGCCTGGTCAATTGCCCAAGCTGTCCGGCATCTTCAGCGGTCACGTCAATAGGAACTCCAGAAGCCGCAATACTTGGATCTAGAAGGATGACCGAAGAAGTGGTGTAATCCACCTCATAATCAATACCCTCAGTGAGAAGTCGACCTCCTGCCCTCACCTGAACAGATCCGGGCACGGCATAGAGCACCCCAAGCGGGATACTACTTTGATCGTTCAATTGAGCACCTGCATACGAACCCTTAATGGCAAATCGATTTGCGCTCGCATCTTGGAGTGCTGCAGCTTTTGTCAATCCGTAAAGACTTTGGTATACAAATTTCTGCTGGTTTGCATTATAAGTAGCCAGGTCTTCATAGATCTCTTCACTCGAACTCCTAAGTGCTGCAAAAAGAAAAGATCCGAAAGGTTCTGTTTTTGTAAAAATGATCCTACCGTTTTCGGCATCTACAGTTACACCATCGACAAAATCAAAAAACCCATCTCCCTCTGCTGAGACATTATCATAAGCATCAAGGCGATCGAAATTGAAAATGCGCAAAAGACTTTGATCCTTAAAAGAATCTGGCCAAGGCAGATTCTCATCGGCGGGCGATAAAAAATTTCGAGGGCTAGGATCTTTATAAAGCAGTTGGAGCTGAAAATCAGCAGCTGTTAATCCAAAAGCACCGATGGCGTATATATTCTTCATCATCAGATCCCATATCGGATCCTCTACCCGTGTAATAGTACTTTTCAGGAGTTTTACTACCAGACTTTCTTCAGATCCGAGTCTGTTGTCATTAGAAAATTCTCCTACGTTATACACTTGACCGTTGTAGGTATACTGAAAGGCAACCGCAAGTACCTCATCGGTACTCAAGGGTTGATTTAAAGACAAGTATCCGAGTTGAGCATTGAAACTATAGTGCACTCCAGCCTCAAGCTTTCTAGCGTTATTCAAATTTGTGAAATGTACGCCATTGGTAAGGCGCTGACCCAAGAGGTCTAGCTCAGCTAAATTAGAGCGCGGGGCACGAATCGCTGCAGTAACTCCAGTCCCTCCAATTAAGGCAGGGTCTAAGGCGTTTACTCGGTTATCGGGAAGCGTGCTCGTCGAAGCGTAAAAAGACTCTGGCGCCTCAAATGAAACGTTTTCAGGCAAGGATTCTCCTAGATCCTGAAAGGCTACGATACTTCTAACGTTATCTGTTTGCTGTTGGCGGTTGGTCACCCAAACCTCCATTCGGGTAATCTGGACATTACTGGCAATGAAGGGATAGTTTTCTAAGGCCACATCGTATTGATCTCTAAAGTAATGCGCGAGAAAGAAATGGGTGTGTTCTTCATAGTCAATAGCGCTCAACTCAAAACGGTTTACTACGTTACCATTTTCTGAACGGACGCTGGTGCGCTGAGCCCGTTGTTCTCCATAAATTGCTGCAAGTCGGGTCCTTCCGAATTGAAACTCCGTCTTTACACCAAATACGTTTTGAGCACCCGACATCAGGGTGCTTTGAATCGGCAGACTTACATTTCCAAATTCAATAGAGCGCAACCAATCGTCTTCTTGAGGAGTATAGGTGAGCTTAAAAAGATTTTCGAAGCTAAAGGCCGACCTGCTATCGATGGCTGCGCTAACGGTTAAACGCTCTCCAATTTGTGCGTCGAGATTGAAATCAAATTGCTGATCGATATCGAGCAAGGTCGAGCGCTGATTACGCAATGCCAATCCAGGATTCTCTGTCCGCTGAACCAGAGCACCTGTATCAAAATTGAATCCTCCACTAGTAGCGACCGTTATGGTATTGCCCCCGAAGACCGATTCAAAAAAGTCAGAATTCACATAATAGGTGGGTAATAAGTCTTTTTTAGAAGCGTTAAGCGAATCATTCACTTTAGACAGAGCGTCGGTCTTGTCACGATAATTAGAGGCAATGGTTTGTCTTCTTACCGCTTCATAAAATGCAGTGACTGACAAATACATCGGATAACCCGAAGTTTGCTCAACCACTACCTGGCGCTTCACAAACCTTGTATTTACAGGATCGTACTCGTAAATCTCTTGAATAGGGTAAGGAGATAGAACTGGGAGTTCTTGGCTATAGGTATACTGTGAATAGGCTGCTAAGGCAACATAAATTACAGTAATAACCGCATGGATTCTCTTACCAATCAAAGTGCGTTTAAAGTGTTTTTGATCAATTCTTCAACCGTTGCCGATGGGTTTTCTTTTGCAAAGCGTTCAACAACCTTGAAGACGGCCTTTCTAGAAAAGCCTAAAACCTCTAAGGCTGCCATTGCTTCTTCGGCATGCGCTAGTTGAGAGGCATTTGCCATAACGACATTCGGTTGATCGTGCATAAGTAGGATGGCCTTATCACGAAGATCTAGTAATACGCGTTGTGCCGTTTTCTGCCCAATACCCTTGACAGACTGTATCTTCTGTACCTGCTCATTGACAATCGCTTCAAGAATCTCTTCTGGCGCCAACGAAGAAAGCATTGTTCTTGCCGTATTTGCTCCTATACCACTCACAGAAAGAAGCAACCGAAATACACTCCGTTCAAAAGCTGTAGTAAACCCAAATAAAGTGTGAGCGTCTTCTCTAATTTGGAGGTGGGTAAACATACGGATCTGTTCTTCGTCTTTAATCTGCTGAAAGGTGTAGAGCGAAATATCAAGGTGATATCCTACTTCAGCGCATTCTATGACCACATGGGTTGGACTTTTCTCAACGAGTTTACCTGATAAATGCGTGATCATGAGTGGGCCTTATTTAGATTTTTCTCTGAGTTGCGCGTCGATTACTGCAATAGCCGTCATATTGATTATTTCTTCAACACTGGCACCCAGCTGCAGAATGTGAATGGGTTTTTCAAGTCCAAGCATGACGGGCCCAACAGATTTTACTCCGTGCAGTTCCTTGAGCAGCTTATAGGTAATGTTAGCGGCATCTAGGTTCGGAAATACGAGGGTATTCACGCGTCGGTTAGCCAATTTTGAAAAAGGAAAGGTCTTAGCTCCCATTTCTTGATTGAGGGCAAAATCTGCCTGAATCTCTCCATCCACGACGAGGTCAGGATGATTTTGATGCAACAGTCGAACGGCCTCCTTCACCTTCTTGGCTTCTGGATGCTTAGACGAACCGTAGTTCGAGAAAGAAAGCATGGCAACAACAGGCTCAAATCCGAAGGCCTTTACTTCTTTGGCTGTCATAACCGCGATCTCTGCCAACTCTTCGGCTGATGGGTTGATGTTGATTGCGGTATCTGCCAAAAACATGGGTCCTCTTGGCGTAATCATGATATTCATTGTAGAGGCCCGTTTCACGCCAGGCCCTCTGCCAACGGTTTCAAGCACAGGAAGTAGCACCTTTGGAAACGAACGTGAATAACCCGAAATCATCGCATCGGCCTCTCCGCTTAATACCATCATAGGACCGTAATAATTGCGGTGTTCCATGCGCACACCTGCACTGTATTTTTGAACCCCGTTGCGCTCTCCTCTCTTCCACAAGAGATCAGCGAAAGCATCACGTCTTTCTTGCTCTTCGTCTTCGCCTGGATCTAATACAAGCAGATCAGCATCAAACTCTAACTCTTCTTTAAGACTCGTAATCACTTCTTTGTCTCCTAACAAAATCGGAATGGCAATACCTTCGTCATAAACGAATTGGGCTGCCTTGAGCACATCGATCTGATCAGCTTCTGCAAACACTACCTTCTTAGGATTAGAGCGAGCCTTATCGTGAAGCGAACGGATGAATTTATTATCTGTCCCAGACCGGGCCATAAGCTCATCTTCATAACGTTCCCAATCTGTAATTTCTTCTTGGGCGACACCTGAGTCCATCGCCGCTTTAGCCACGGCAGCAGGAATCTTCGTAATCATTCTCAGATCAAATGGTTTTGGTATGATGTACTAGCGTCCAAAACTCAATTTGGTAATGTCATAGGTAATATTGACCTGCTCTGGAACGGGCTCTTTCGTCAATTCAGCCAATGCACGTACAGCGGCCATCTTCATTTCTTCATTGATCTTAGTGGCACGAACGTCAAGCGCCCCTCTGAAGATAAATGGAAATCCTAGAACATTATTGACCTGATTCGCATGATCAGACCTACCCGTGGCCATAATGACGTCTTCGCGTGTGCGTAAGGCCAGGTTATAATCAATCTCTGGGTTAGGATTCGCCATGGCAAAAACTATTGGATTCTTTGCCATGCTTAATAGCATTTTCTCAGAAACAATGTCTGCAATAGAAAGTCCAATGAATACATCTGCATCTACCATTGCCTCTTCTAATGTCTCAATGGTGCGAGAGGTGGCAAATTCGAGTTTTGAAGGATCAAGATTTTCTCTAGTCTTCTGAATCACTCCTTTGCTGTCAAGCATCACAATGTTTTCACTGCGCGCACCAAAAGCCTTGTACAACTTAGTGCATGAAATAGCGGCAGCTCCAGCGCCACTTACCACTATACGTACGTCTTCTATCTTCTTTTCAGCGAGTTCCAAGGCATTCAACAAGGCCGCTGCAGAAATAATGGCGGTTCCGTGTTGATCGTCATGCATTACCGGTATATCGAGCTCTTCTTTGAGTCTTCGTTCAATCTCAAAGGCTTCAGGAGCCTTAATGTCTTCTAGATTAATCCCTCCGAAAGTTGGAGCGATGCGTTTAACTGTCTCTACAAAGGCGTCTACATCTTTGGTGTCGACCTCAATATCGA
>Ga0181568_10004230_pt1 | contig 12843 bp, 10 predicted proteins | sample 101ome_20_FD_133758 | JGI IMG/M metagenome (GOLD analysis project Ga0181568, IMG submission 133758) | Coastal salt marsh microbial communities from the Groves Creek Marsh, Skidaway Island, Georgia - 101404AT metaG (megahit assembly) | ecosystem: Environmental > Aquatic > Marine > Intertidal... | reverse complement strand
ATTTATTTTTATTACACTACTCATATTAATCTCGAGTATTTTTGTTGTCAAACAACAGACCTCTGCAGTTATAGAGCGGTTTGGAAAGTTCATTGCCATTCGTAAATCGGGTTTACACTTTAAAATCCCCATAATTGACAAAATTGCCGGAAGGGTTAGCTTGAGAATCCTTCAATTGGATGTCATAGTTGAAACGAAAACCAAAGATGATGTTTTTGTAAAACTAAAAGTATCTGTTCAGTACAAAATTCTTCCTGATAATGTATATGATGCATTTTACAAGCTGGACTTTCCCCAAGATCAGATAACGTCTTATGTGTTTGATGTCGTTAGGGCAGTAGTCCCTAAAATGAGGCTTGATGATGTATTTGAAAAAAAAGATGAGATAGCCAACGCTGTAAAAGGAGAATTAAATGATGCAATGGTCAACTACGGATACGATATCATCAAAGCCTTGGTTACAGATATTGATCCTGATAGCGAAGTAAAAACGGCCATGAACCGGATCAATGCGGCTGAAAGACAAAAGATTGCCGCTCAATACGAGGGGGATGCTGCAAGGATTTTGATTGTTGAGAAAGCTAAAGCCGAAGCGGAAAGCAAAAGACTACAGGGCCAGGGAATTGCTGATCAAAGAAGAGAGATTGCCAGAGGCCTTGAAGAGTCTGTAGATGTGCTTAACAACGTTGGTATTAACTCTCAAGAAGCCTCAGCACTGATTGTGGTTACCCAACATTACGACACTTTGCAATCCATAGGAGAAGAAACCAATAGCAATCTAATCCTATTGCCCAATTCTCCACAAGCAGGCAGTGATATGCTTAACAACATGGTGGCATCCTTTACGGCAAGTAACCAAATAGGTGAAGCGATGAAAGCCGAAAATCAGAAGAAACAAGATAAAGGTAGCGCAGAGAAATAGATTAGTTTTTCTTCCAAGAATCCCTTAAACCAACCGTTTTGTTAAATACCAAATCACCATTTTCTGTTTTCTTTTCAAGAATAAAATAGCCCAGACGTTGAAATTGGAACTTGTCTCCTTCGATTGCGCTGACAACATGTGGCTCAATATATCCTTGGGCTTGAGTAAATGAATTTGAATTGATGAACTGTGCAGGATTTTCTTCTTTGTTTTTGTCGGGTTCTTCTACTGAAAATAGACGATCGTAAAGGTTCACTTTTATTGGATGTGCGTGATCTCTGGAAACCCAGTGAAGGGTGCCTTTAACTTTTCTTTGGCTTTCCTCGGTTCCTGATCCACTTTTACTCTTAGGATCATAGCTGCAAATGATTTCGGTAACTTTGCCTTTTTTGTCTTTAATAACCTCCTCTCCTTTTATTATGTAAGCATTTTTTAGACGCACCTCCTTACCAAGGCTCAGCCTAAAAAACTTTCTGCTGGCTTCTTCCCTAAAATCCTCTCTTTCTATATATAAACTTCCTGAGAAAGGAACTTCTCTAAAACCTGCCTTATAATCTTCTGGATTATTTTCAGCACTGAGTATTTCAGTTTGACCATCTTTGTAATTCCTAATTGTAAGCTTGACCGGGTTTAGAACCGCCATCACCCTTTGGGCAATTTTGTTCAAATGATCACGGACACAAAACTCTAAAAGCGATACGTCTATAATGTTATCCCTTTTGGCTACCCCCGCAGTATTTACAAAATTTTGTAAGGATTCAGGCGTGTAACCCCGTCTTCTAAGTCCACTTATAGTGGGCATCCTGGGGTCGTCCCACCCCGAAACATAACCTTGGTCGATCAACTCCTTTAGTTTTCTTTTACTCATAACCGTATATGAAAGGTTAAGTCTGGCAAACTCTCTCTGCTTGGGGCGAATCTTCTCCAGTGGTGATAAGGAGTCCAAAAACCAGTCGTAGAGCTCTCGGTGAGGTTTGAACTCTAAAGAGCATAATGAGTGGGTTATTTGTTCAATATAATCCGATTCTCCATGAGTCCAATCATACATGGGGTAGATACACCAATCGTCTCCTGTTCGGTGATGGGATTTATATAGGATTCTATACATAACGGGGTCCCTTAAAAGCATATTAGGTGAGGTCATATCTATTTTTGCTCTTAGCACATGAGCCCCCTCTAGGTGTTTACCGTTTTTCATCTCATCAAAAAGGATTAGGTTTTCTTCTACAGAACGATCGCGGTATGGGCTGTTTGTTCCAGGTTGAGTAGGTGTGCCTTTTTGTTCGGAAATTTGCTGGGAAGTTTGCGAATCAACATAAGCTAACCCTTTAATGATTAAAGTCTTGGACCATTGGTAGAGTTGTGAGAAATAATCGGACGCATAGCACTCTTTATCCCATTGGAATCCCAGCCATTGGATATCATTTTTTATAGCTTTAACATATTGACTTTCTTCTTTGGCCGGGTTGGTATCATCGAACCTGAGATTTACAGGAGCTTGGTATCGTTTGCCTAAATTGAAGTTAAGGCAAATGGCTTTAACATGCCCAATATGAAGATATCCATTGGGTTCTGGGGGGAACCTAAACCTAAGTAAGTTTTTAGAAAGCCCAGCCTTTAGGTCTTCCTCAATAATGTGTTCAATAAAGTTGAGTGTCTTCTCTGACATCTTAAATTTTATCAAAGATATTAAAAGCATATTTCTTTAAATATAATTACACTGATATTATATATTTGTTAAAAGCTCTTGGATGGGAAAAATAATATTAAAAGAAATAAGGGTTTATGCCTTTCATGGTTGCATGGAAGAGGAAAAAAAGATAGGAAGCGACTATATCATCAATTTAGAGGTGGAAACTGATATGATTAATCCCACCGAGTCTGATGATATTGCTGATGCGGTAGACTATGTGATTCTCAACAAGATTGTAAAAGAAGAAATGTCCGTTCGTTCCAAACTTTTGGAACATGTCGCACAGCGAATAATAGACAGGGTTTTAAAACAGTTTTCTGAAGTAGAGAGTGTGGTGGTCTCTGTTGCCAAGCAAAATCCACCTATAGGTGGAGATGTTGGAGAGGTTTGTGTTTGCCTAAAAGGTTAGGGCAAAGACCAAAAAAGCTTAAAATTTTACTATTTTTACGGCAAGGCATCGTGGCCGAGTGGCTAGGCAGAGCTCTGCAAAAGCTTGTACAGCGGTTCGAATCCGCTCGATGCCTCTCTCTTTCTCTTAGAAAAGTGTAGTTTTATTTCATTTCAAAAATTTGCCCCCCAATAGCTTTCTTGGTCACTAGTTTCTTTGGATTACCATAGATCCTAATGATCCCACCTGCGGTAACCTTTGCCTCTAATAGCTCAGTTGCATTCACATAAGACAATCCTCCCGCTGTAACATTTACCATTGTCTGTTCGGTTTCGAAAACTTCAGCTTCACAGGAACCTCCACTATTTACAGAGGATTGATGATTGGTCGTTTTGCCCATTAGAAATAGCTTACCCCCTGTACCTACTGTAGAAGTAAGTTTTTCTCCCTCGAACTTGAAATTCATAGAGGACCCTTCTTGCACCTTAAGCGAAATGCTTGTCTGACGGTAAGTGCTGTCTACTTTTAAATTTGCCCCTTGATACAATGAAATCTCGTCCAAAAGTCCTGTATGATACAATTCTACATAAGTAAAAGTTGGATTCAGAATGTGTTCTAAAGAATGACGTATTTTTAAGGTTTGTCCTTTAATTTTGGCAATCACGTCCATACGGTCTTGCCCACTAATCAACAGTTTATTATCCTCTGCGGGTATAAGTTTAACTTCTATGCCTGAATAAACTTTCAGATTGATAAATTCACTAATATTTAGTTGTCTTTCAATACTTGTATCTGCTTGTTCACTTATTTCTTGAGCTGAGAGTAGCAAATTCGCTAATAAAAAGGAACATAAAAAATAACGAACCATAATTTTTGGGATAAGTTTAATCAAAATTAAGTAATTAATCTTTTGGTTCATACAAAATAAAATCCAATTGTCTTTTCATAAGGTCAGCTTTTTTTACAGTTACATAAACATGGTCTCCTAGTTGATATGTTTTTTTTGATCTTTCTCCTACCAGGCTATGAATTTTCTCTTCATAGATAAAATAGTCTCCTTTAATTTCAAATATTTTTACCAATCCCTCGCATTTGTTCTCAATTATCTCAACATAAATTCCTCTTTCTGTAACCCCAGAGATCACACCTTCAAAACGCTGGTTTATTTTATCTTCCATAAATTTTACCTGCATATATTTTATAGAATCCCTTTCGGCTTTTGTGGCCAACTGTTCTCTATTTGACGAGTGAATACAAGCCTCTTCTAAAGCTTGTGGGTCTATATTTTTATGTCCATTTAAATAAGCCTCTAACAATCTGTGAACCAAAACGTCTGGATATCTCCTAATGGGAGATGTAAAGTGAGTATAATAATCAAATGCCAGTCCATAGTGTCCTATATTTTTAATTGTATATAAAGCCTTACTCATGCTTCTAATGGTGAGCGTGTCTAATAATTCTTGTTCTTTTTTCCCATATGTATCTCTAAGTAAATTATTGAGAGATTCATTAATTTTATTGGTGTCAAGGTTTAGTTGATATCCTAAGTTTTTTGCTATAGTTTTTAGGTTGAGAAGCTTGTCTTTATCAGGTAAATCGTGTACCCTGTATACAAAGTTTTTTTTTGGGTTTTGTTTTCCTATAAATTCAGCCACTCTTCTGTTGGCTAAAAGCATAAACTCCTCGACCAATTTATGTGCATCTTTGGAACTTTTAAAATATATACTCTCCGGATTATCTTCCTTATCCAAATTAAATTTTACCTCTACACGATCAAAAGAAAGTGCCCCGTTGGTTATTCTTTTCTCTCGCAGTATTTTGGCAAATTGATCCAGCTTATTCAGGGCGGTAAAAATCTCTTTTGATACCTTATATTCTTTTTTATTTAGTGAAACCTCCTTGCTTACGTTTATATCTCTGCTATCCAAAATGTATTGAACTTCCTCATACGAAAACCTGTGATCCGATAGTATTACTGTTTTACCAAACCATTCGTTTTCAATTTCCATTCTCTCATTAACAGTAAAAACAGCTGAAAAAGTATATTTATCTTCATGTGGCCTTAAGGAACAGGCACCGTTAGATAAAATCTCTGGCAACATAGGTACAACTCGGTCTACCAAATATACAGATGTTGCCCTATGATAAGCTTCCTCGTCCAAGATACTATCCGGTTGAACATAGTGCGCTACATCTGCAATATGAATTCCTATTTCTGTTTTTCCTTTACTTAAAGGGGTGAAAGATATGGCATCATCAAAGTCTTTTGCGGTGATCGGATCAATGGTAAAGGTGGTTTTATTTCTAAAATCCTTTCTTTTTGAAACTTCTTTGTCATCAATTCTTACATTTAATCGCTGAGCAAATCTTTCAACCTCATTAGGAAAAGCGTCAGGGAATCCGTATTCAAACATGATGGAGTGCATCTCTGTATTGAGTTCTCCCGGTTTTCCCAAAGATTTTATGATTTTTCCAAAGGGGGATGATGCTCTTTTGGGCCAATCTTTGAAATGTACAATAACTTTGTCCCCATTTTCAAAATCTTTTAGTTCCTCTGCCTCAATAAAAAAATCCGTAAACATTCTAGAATTTCGTGTGTTAACAAATCCAAAATCTTTCTTTCTTTCCAGAACACCAACAAAATCTTGGGTTGCACGTTGAAGTATTTCCACGACTTCTCCCTCTTTTTTACCATTTTTTCTTCGTTTACTTTGATACACCAATACATGATCTCCGTCTAGTGCCTTATTGGTATTTCTTCGGGCTATAAAAACATCTTCTTGATCCGATAGTAGTAGATAAGCATTACCCGAAGAGGTCATCTCTATGATCCCGTCGATGTAATCTTTCCCCCTCCCCCCAAAGACAAACTTTCCCTGTTCTATTTGATATATTATTTTTTGGGCATTGAGTTGACCAAGTGCTTTGATTACTGAGTTTCTTTTCTGGGTATCACTGATTTCAAGCTTTGCAGCAACTTGTTTATAGTTGAATGACTTGGTAGGATTTTCTTTAAAAATCGTTATAACTTTTCCTCGAATATTCTTATCCTTTTTTTTCTTTTTAGACATCAAATATTTATCTGTGACAAATTTAGTTTTTCTTTTCTTGTCAATGGATTAACTTATTAAAACCTTCTTCAATTATAATCAGATGTTTTTTAAAATTTTAAATAAAAATAATGCTTATTATATGATGTGAATAGCAGTAATAAGATTTTATTAAAATCCATATAAAATTGAATTAAACATAACTGTAAACACTTTATTAATTATAAATTTAATATTAAAAAACTGTGAATGAATAAAATATAAGAGATATAAACAACCGTTAAAACCTACATAGGTTGAATAATTTTATGATTTAAGCTTAAATTTAATGTTAAGAAAAAGAAAAAATGGTTTTATAACTAAAAGATTATTTATAACAACTTAAATAGGTTTTATACATCTTTTTTTTAATATAATTTTGATCAATATAAAGCATAAAAAAAAGTAAATTTTATCAACAATTAATAAGTAGAATAACCAACACAAAAGAGGATTGTTTTAACTTTAAAAAAAAGCAAGATGAACATATCGATAGGAAACGACCATGCAGGAGTTGATCTGAAAGAAGCCATTATTTCACATTTAGGACAAAAAGGACATGAATTACACAACCATGGAACCAACAACGAAGACAGTGTTGACTATGCAGACTTCATTCACCCTGTAGCGCAAGACGTAGGGAAAAAAAAGTCAGATGTAGGAATCATAATATGCGGAAGCGGGAACGGAGCAGCAATGACCGCAAACAAGCACCAAAATATAAGAGCAGCACTTTGTTGGTCTGCTGAAATATCGAAACTATCAAGGCAACACAACGATGCGAATATTCTAAGCATACCGGCCAGGTTTGTTAATCTTGAGCAGGCGCTGGAAATGGTTGACCTGTTTATCTCCACCCCATTTGAAGGAGGAAGACACCAAAAAAGAATTGAAAAGATACCGTGTAAATAAATAATGGAGTGGCGCTTTAAAGAATATGATCAGCTAAACCTCACTGAACTTTATGATTTTTTAAACCTTAGGGCTACAGTTTTTATAGTAGAACAATCCTGTATATACTTGGACTTGGACGGAAAAGATGCGGAGGCTACTCACCTTATGGGGTATAAAAAAAACAAACTCATTGCCTATTCTCGCATTTTTGCTCCAGGTATATTTGAAAAAAAGTATGTAAGAATAGGAAGAATTGTTACCGATAAAAAAAATAGAGGAAAAGGAATAGGACACAGCCTGGTTCGTAAAAGCATAGGTTTTTGTAAAGAGCGTTTTGGAAATAACATAATCAAAATATCAGCACAAGTTTATCTAAAAAACTTCTACAAACAATGTGGTTTTGTTGAAAGGGGAAAAACTTATATGGAAGATGGAATCCCCCACTGTGCAATGTATTTCAACCACAGTCAGTAAAGGGTTTTAAAACCCCTTTAAAATCCTGCTTTAGTTTTTTTGTGTTAACAGAAACCGAGCCTTTATACAAAACCATATACAAGCCCGGAGGTAAAGTTTGAATCACCTCTTTTTTCTGTTGCTGAATGATTGCCCTTATTTGTCTTTTTATCCGGTTGCGACGATAAGCTAATTGCACATGACTTTTAGACACACCCACTCCAATAAAGGTGTTTTTCAGTTCTTTTCTCTCGCTAATAAAATGCATTACTAATGCACCCGACTTAATAGCTTTTCCTTTGTTAAAAACACGGTCAATTTGAATTTTGCTCTTGAGTTTTTTTATATCATTATTTTCGATCACGGACGATTGAAGTATGTGTTGTTATTGCGGTCTGTGTCTGCCATATAGTATGAAGGGTCAATAATTATGTCTAAAATTTTACTTTTGGGGTGATCGATAATCAACTCATATTCCGGATACGCCCAAGGCCAGTCCCTATGAACCGTCCACTTCATAGCGTAGGGATTTTGCTTTTCACCCCTCATTAAAGGAATCGGAATATAATGAACCTCAGAGGGACGATCATTGAAATTGATCAAGATATCTAGTGGCATGGGCATAGAGCCAATTCTTTCAATTTTTACTACGGTTTTTGTTTCATCTTCTTCTACCGACTTAATACCATAGTCGATGGTCTTTGTGGTCTGTGTCCAATCTGTTAAATACCATTTTAATTGAATGCCGGACACCCGCTCTGCGATTCTTCTAAAGTCATTCGGTAGAGGGTGTTGGAACTGGTGCAATCGATAGTATTCTTTCAGGGTTTTGGCTAAATCATCTCCACCAATTACATACCCCAACTGACCCAAAAAAACCGCTCCTTTGCTGTAGGCCGATAATTCATATGCCATGTTATAGTCATACCTGTTTGCATTGGTTTGTTGAGGCTCTTCCTTTCCAGATCGGGCCAAGTAGAGATAATTCTCGTAAGATCTCTCAAGGGGAAAGAAATTATTTTTACCAAGAATTTTATCCTCAGCCAATGTTGAAATATAAGTTGTAAAACCCTCATCCATCCACTCGTATTTCATTTCGTTGGTAGCTAAAATGTGTTGAAACCAAGAGTGAGCTAATTCGTGAGCCGTTACCCCTACCAAGCTTTCAAAAGTTCTATTCCCTGTAATTAGGGTGAGCATTGCGTATTCCATTCCCCCGTCCCCCCCTTGAGCAACTGTATATTGTCGGTAAGGATACTCGCCAATGGTCTGATTGAAAAAGCGCATTAATTCTGCAGTCTTGGGCTGAAGATTCTTCCAGTTCTCATTGTATTTGGCATTGTCTTTATAAAAGAAATGAAGCATCACATTATTAGGTCCTTCATATGTGTCATGAATGTAGTTTGGATCGGCGGACCACGTAAAATCATGCACCTTTGGTGCAATGAAATGCCACTTTAGCTTTCCTTTTTTTGCCTTGCCTTTACCATCACTATAACCATGCCCTACCTTATCAGGGTTTTGGAGGTAACCGCTAGCAGCAACGATGTATTTTTTATCTATTGTTAGGGTTACATCAAAATCTCCCCAAACCCCATGAAACTCTCTTCCCAAATATGGCTCGGCATTCCATCCTTCGTAGTCGTATTCTGCAATTTTGGGATACCATTGTGCCATAGACAGCGCTACTCCTTCTGAAGAGTCTCGACCCGCCCTACGCACTAATTTTGGAACTTGACCCTCAAAATCTAAAGTAAGCCTAGCGCTCTCTCCGGGGCCAAGCGGATCAGTCAACAACACTTCTAAAATAGTTTCCGAAAGCTCATATTTCAAAACATTCCCATTTTGTTTTAAATTGAAAACATTCAAATAGCCAATTTCATTTGATCTAAGCGAGTCAATGTCAGCACGAAAGCGAGTATTTTTGTCCTTTCCATTTTTGACTCTTACAGCCATTTCGCTACCTGGCTGAAAAGCGTTGAAGTAAAGGTGGTAAAAAACCTTTTTAAGACTATCTGGGGAATTATTTGTGTATAACAACTCTTGTCTTCCAAAATATTTATAGGTTTCGACATCAACCTCAACCTCCATTTTGTAATTAACTGCTTGCTGCCAATAGCTTTGAGAATATGCTAATGAACAGAAGGTTAGTAATATTAAAAGAAATGTGTTTGTTTTCATTTTTTATAGCTTTTATTTGAGGCATAGATCAAAGCATTGTACAAATTAACCATTTTTCCTGATTTAGATAGGGTTTTAGGGTGAACCAATTCTCCTGATTCTGGACTTTTGATCCTTGGATATAGTGATATACCGGAATTCATAAGTATTTTTTTTACTTGATGGGCTTTCAATTTTGGAAAAAAAGATCTTACTACCGTAGCCACGGCAGTCGCATTGGGAGCCGCCATTGAGGTCACACTGAAGAACTCAAATTTTTCATCGGGAACAGATGACCAGATTTCATATCCGGGAGCAAAAACGTCAACATTTACAGAGCCAAAGTTAGAAAATGAAGCTACTTGTTCATTAGTGTAGTAGGGTCCAACTGCACCCACTGATAGAAAATTGGACACTATTTCTTCTCCGTCAACTTCATCGGTTATATAAGTTTTTTTATTTCCAGGGTCAATATTTGCACCACTGTTTCCAGCAGCATTGACAATCAAAACATCATTTTTCTCTGCGTGCTTTAAAGCATCCCAAACCCACTCCTTATGAGGAGAATACCCTTTTCCGAAGCTTGTGTTGATTACCTTAGCGCCGTTGTCAACGGCATAACGTATGGCCAAAGCGATGTCTTTGTCGTATTCATCACCATCAGGTACAGCTCTTAAAACCATTATTTTTGCGTTATCTAAAACCCCTCTTTTACCTTTATCGCTAAACCGGTTAGACGCAATGATGCCAGCCACATGGGTACCGTGAGCAGCACCCTCTTTTTTTTTGCCAATGACCTTTCCATTTCCATAGTTGAAGTCATTGATGTCGTCTGGATTATCCCCAACAATAGCCCTGCCGTTAAAATCAATATTGTAATGCGCATCAATGCCATTCTGAGCCCTTTCTTTGTAGACTTCAAGCTTTGATTTTGTCAATTGATTTTCATTCAGAAATCTTAAAAAGATCAAGGCCTTCATAAGGCGAAAAGTTTTAGGTGAAAAATCTTCAATCTCATTAAGGGTATAACTTTTTTTTCCAAGGGTGATTTTTATAACACTGTCTGACTCATGAAACTGTTGGATCATGTCTTCAATATCATTTAATTCCTCTTTTTTGTTTTCAAGATTTTTCAGCCGGTCCTTTTGAAATTTTTCGAAAGCCTCAGATCCGGGAATTTCTTTTTTTTGTAACCGCACAGACTCCATGTTTTCCAGTTCTGCATCACCTAGAAAATTCCACCCGTGAATGTCGTCAATATAACCGTTTTGATCATCATCAATAAGGTTGTCTGGAATCTCACCCTCATTTACCCATACTACATCCTTCAACTCAGGGTGCTCAATATCTACTCCTGAGTCGATAACAGCGACAACAACAGTTTCTCCTTTTTGGCCCTTAATCAACTCCTCATGAGCACGGCCCACACTCATACCAGCAATGCTGTCCTTTGTTAGATCCATCAAATGCCAGAATTTTTTTTCGTATTCGGACAAAACCTCTTTTTTATTGTAGCTGAATTGAGGAGCGGTTATATCATTTCCCACAAACTTGACGGCGCTACAGGAGATTAACAAAGGACTGAGTATATAAATGAGTTTTTTCACACGTTTAAATCTCTGTAATTTTGCTGATATTTAATTATTTCAGTTTACCACAGGTAGGTCTTTTAGGTTATAAATTCCTCCATGAGCGTTTAATAAAAATAATTTTCTAAAGTATGTTTTTCGCCCAACCTTACTCCCTTGTATGTTTGCTTTAGAGAGATCAATTCGTGGTTAGGGTCATGTTCTAAATATAGTAAGAAATCTTTTTCGCAGGCTAAATTTAAAAAGCGATTTTTTTCTTCCATGGTTATCAGGGGCCTTGTATCATAACCCATTACATAGGGGATAGGCAAATGACCTACAGTGGGAATAAGGTCAGCGGCGAAAACTAATGTTCTTCCCTTATACTTAATTAGGGGCAACATTTGTTTTTCAGTATGACCATTAACCAGAATAATATCAAAACCAAAAGGAGTATTTTCCATTATAAAACTCTCTCCTTTTATCAGCTGAAGCTGGCCACTTTCTTCAATGGGTAAGATGTTTTCAGGCAAGAAAGACGCCTTTTCTCGCGGATTGGGTTGTGTAGCCCATTGCCAGTGATTTTCATGGGACCAAAAAACAGCATTTTTAAATGCTGGTTCTAGTACCCCATTGCGACCTCTTATAACTGCATCCCCACAATGGTCAAAATGTAGGTGCGTAAAAAAAACATCGGTGATATCATCTCTGTCGAACCCTTTTTTATGGAGGGATTGATCTAGGTTTTGCCCACCCCAACGGTCATAATGTTTAAAAAACTTTTCACTTTGTTTATTACCCATTCCTGTGTCGATAAGAATGAGCCTGTTACCATCCTCAATTAATAAGGAACGACTACACATCTCAATTCGATTATTGGCATCGGCAGGGTTGGTTTTCTCCCACAGGGGCTTGGGGACAACACCGAACATAGCGCCACCATCCAATTTAAAATTACCACATAGAATAGAGTGTAATTTCACAAACTTATAATTTGATACGTGTAAGGTACATATGGGTGGTCATGTAGAGGTATTCGAATTTAGAGTCAAAAGCACAATTGGCCGTTTTCTCTTCAGTTTTAATAGTGCCGAGGTGTTTCCCTTCGGGAGTAATGATTAGAACACCTCCGGGACCGGTTGCGAAAATTGTTCCAGAGGGGTGGATTTTTAAACCATCAAAGTTTCCGCGGCTTCCTTTTCCAAGGGCATCATCGTTAAAAAACACCCTGGGATTTTCAACACCATCAGGTGTGATATCATAAGCCATTATTCTTCGGTCTTTGGGATCAGAAACAGCTACGTATAAAGTTTTTTGATCATTTGAAACAGCTATTCCATTGGGTCGTGTTAAATTGTCAATGATTAAGGAAGCTTCTCCGGAGGAATTAAGTTTAAAAACACCGTTGAAAGGCAACTCTTTTAAAGCGTCGTTGTCCCCATCTTTTAAACCGTATGGAGGATCAGTAAAATACAAATCTCCGTTTTTGGCGTAAACAAGATCATTGGGGCTATTAAAATATTTACCTTGGTATTTGCCAACAATGGTTGTAAAATCTTTTTTTCCCCAATTGGTTAGACGGGCGACCCTTCTATCTCCGTGCATGCAAATGCTGAGTTGGCCATTTTTATCTAAGACCAGACCATTCGAACCACTTTCATCTCTATTTACAGCAT
>Ga0181568_10004228_pt1 | contig 12844 bp, 9 predicted proteins | sample 101ome_20_FD_133758 | JGI IMG/M metagenome (GOLD analysis project Ga0181568, IMG submission 133758) | Coastal salt marsh microbial communities from the Groves Creek Marsh, Skidaway Island, Georgia - 101404AT metaG (megahit assembly) | ecosystem: Environmental > Aquatic > Marine > Intertidal zone... | reverse complement strand
ATATAGAAGCAAAAGTTGGCGGAGAGACCGGAATAGATATTTTTCCAAAAGGCAGCGATAAAAGTCAAATACTAAGAGATTTTGATCCTACACACGAAATACATTTTTTTGGTGATGCTATGTATCCGCAAGGAAATGATTATCCATTAAAGAAACAAATCATTGACAAAGACCTAGGACTCTGTTATAATGTTAAAAATTGGGAAGAAACATGGACAATACTAAAAAGCGTATAGGCTTTGCATGCAAATACATGCACCCTGATCAAACTCAGAAGAAAAAACTTCTTGAGGAGATACAGCGTCCTTTAAACACAAGAAGCACAACAGTTGCATGGTTGAATAGGCAAACACGTGAAGTTGCTGAACAACGACTTTGGGATATTATGGTTCACAATATACAATCCTATATGAACCTAATTTGTTATGTTGGAGGTTTACCCGATGAACTTAGAATGGTTAGATTGGGCAGTGATGTCCTTCCTGTATACACTGAGCCTACTTGGTGCTATTTCTGGAAACGTCCTGATGTGGTCAAGTATTGCGAAACTAATTTTGCAAACGTCGGTAAACGTGCAAAGGAACTTGATGTTAGGGTGTCTATGCATCCTGGCCAGTTTACTGTGTTGGCATCTGACAATCCTAATATAGTAGAGAGGAGCATAGAAGAATTTGAATATCACACCAATGTCTTGCGCTGGATGGGTTACGGTCAATCATTTCAAGATGCGAAATGCAATGTGCATATCTCCGGTCGAAAAGGCCCACAAGGGATCATTGATGTATTACCGAGACTCTCGCCAGAAGCACGAAACACAATCACGATCGAAAATGACGAAATGTCCTGGGGCATCGACGCAAGCCTCGAACTTGCAGACCACCTTGCCCTCGTTCTTGACATACACCATCACTGGGTCAATAGTGGAGAATACATTCAACCCACCGACGATAGATTTACTCGCATAATTGATTCGTGGCGCGGCGTTCGACCTGTGATACACTATTCAGTATCACGTGAAGATGTTCTCGTTGATCACGATCCTAATGTAATGCCAGATATGGAGAAGTTACTTGAACAAGGATACAAGAAAGCAAAATTACGTGCTCATAGCGATTTTATGTGGAATAGGCCTGTCAACGATTGGGCTTTGTCTTTTAGAGACTATGCAGATATTATGGTAGAGTCAAAGGCAAAGAATCTTGCAAGTATTGCTCTTTACGAATCTATCTAATATAGTTGTTCCAACTGCTGTGTTTAATTTTTAATTGAAGTAATTCTTTATTTTTTATAAGATCATAGTAGGTAGGTTTGTAAGGCTCCCGCCTAGGCTTAGGGTGTAATTTATCTCCTTTAGCAACATTACAAGGCCCACAAGCAGTTACACAGTTTGACCAACCATTTGTTCCGCCTCGACTGACAGGGACAACGTGATCAACAGTGCATTTATTTCTGTGAGGTAATTGTTCATCGCAGTATTGGCAGGTGAATTGATCTCTCAAAAACAAGTTGTATTTTGAGAATCTTACAGTTGTATTTTTCTTGATATAGTCTTTTACTATTACCACTGCTGGCACTTTAGTTTCCCAACTAGGAGAACTTATAATCCAGTCATCATACCATTCTAAAACGGTTACACGTTCTAATACCAATTGTTTTACTGATTCCTGCCAAGAAATTGTTGATAAAGGCAGTATCGAATAAGGTCTAGCGTCAGCGTTTAATACCAGCGTATCCACTTGTTTTCCCTTTTCTCCGTAGGACAATAATATTTATAATAAATACTATCGATGCTTAAAGAATTGAAAGATTTAATAGTCGAAGCGGAATCAAACCGTGAGACACTTGTTTTAGAAAAACTTCCATATTCGGAAGATGCTCTAGAACCTGTAATGAGCAAAGAAACTGTTGCTCTACACTATGGTGTATTATCTAAAGGCTATGTAGATCGCTATAATAACAAAGAGGGCGATGATGATTTCAATTATGGCGGCGCTGTGTTACATAATATGTATTGGGCAACTCTTCAGTCGCCTAGTTCAGCAAACAGACCACAAGGAGCATCTGCAGAACTCATAGATAAAAAATATGGTTCTTATGAAAAATTCAAATCTGAATTCATTACAAAAGCCAAATCTCTACAAGGAAGTGGGTGGTGTTATATGGATGTTAAAGGAACCATTGGTTTAATTCCAAATCAAGGTTTTAAGAAAAACATGAAAATAGCATTGCCGATAGACATGTGGGAACATTCCTACTTGCTTGACACAAACAAAGACAAGTATCTAGACGGCATTTGGCGTATCATAAATTGGTCAATAGTAAACGATAGATTACAAGGAGAATAATATGTTTAAATGGCTTAAAAATATTTTCGTGCCAACAGAAACTGCTGAGCCTTTAGTGCTTGACAAACCTGTTGTGTGGAAAAAAGCGGAACTAGCAAAAATGACTAAGAAAGATCTAGAACAACTAGGTAGAGAACACGGCATTGAGCTAGACCGAAGATTAACTAAGGCAAAATTAGTTGGTCAAGTCTGGAAAGAAGTAAAATCTAAAAAATAAGGAGATTTACATGTTAGATAAATTTAAAGGTTGGGTAGCAAAACGTTTCACAGAAAGAACATCGTGGGACGGTGCAGCACTTATCGCACTAGGTATTGTTGTTCTAATTGCTAAACCAATAGCAGGCATTCTTGCATATGCAGCAATTGCATACGGTGCTTGGACAATTTACAAGAGTGAATAATGTCTGAAGTAGTCAATCTTACAGATTCGGCTAGAAGGCATATGGAAAGCCTTATTGACAAGCAGGGGCAGCCTATCGTCAGACTACAAGTCAAAGGCGGAGGCTGTGCCGGCTTTCAGTATGAATGGCAAATGTCAGATTCAAAAGAATTAGATGATGAAATTATTAAATTATCAAATGGTGAATTTGCAATAGATTCACAGAGCCTACTTTTTGTAATAGGAACAAAAATAGATTACGTTGAAGAAGTATTTGGCTCATACCTACAGATTAGCAATCCTAATTCTACTTCAAGTTGCGGATGCGGCGAAAGTTTCGCTGTTTAATATTTAGATATATTTAAATTAGACCCAGCAGGTAGATTCCATATCTGCTTATTTTCTACACCTTTTCTTTGTGCAAAACGTTTAGCATCACATTCGTTGCATACATGGAAATAACTGTTGTTTAACCGGGCTCTACTGATTTTTTTAAGATCCCTGGTAAATACAGTATCACAATTATCACAACGGAGTTCAACTACAGTTTTAACACGATTATATGTATGTTTTTTACCAAGTTTACTCTTACGTGTGTATTCAGATATTTCTTTTTTAGTGCCTAAAAACATACATGTATTTACATTAGGCTTACAGAATGAGAAGATAAATATTATGGTAAAAAGGACCTATAGGGGATAAAATGGCAAGAAAAGTTATTGATGTTGGTGCAGTCGGCAATGACGGAACTGGCGATAGTATTAGAGATTCCTTTAGAAAAGTCAACGACAATTTTAGAGAATTATACAGTTCGCTAGGACTAGGAGAAAGATTAACCTTTCTTGGTTTAGATGATACTCCAACAAATTTTGTTGGACAAGAATCAGCAGTATTAGCAGTTAACAACACAACTGATGCACTACAGTTTAAGCAAATTACAGGCGGAACTGGTGTTACAGTAGACACAACATCTAACAATAACCAAATAATAATTGACACTACATTTAGTGAAATATCAGGAGACCCTAGCCCACAACTAGGTGGTAATCTTTCTGTTCAATCTGGTTCAATTAACTACAGAATTCAAGACATGGTTGATCCTATTACTGCTGACGAAGCAGCAAGGAAAGGCTATGTAGATACAAAAATTTCAAAAGCAGGGGTAGATGCAGTAGATCCTGCAACAGGAAATGTGAATGCTGCATTTGGAACCATGAGTGGTCCGCTTATTCTTTCACGTTCGCCTGAGCCAGACGATGACGAGAGATTCGACGGATTAATTGCTGCTACAAAAGCATACGTAGACGGTTCATCTTTTGGTAGTTCTGTTAACCTTTATGTTGCTACTTCTGGTAGTGATGAACGTCCTGGTGTATCAGAAGAATTACAAGGTCGTGCATTAGCATATGCATATAGAACTTTAGAAGCAGCACTTAAAAAAGCAGAAGAAATTGTATTAGAAACTAATGATGATATCGGTCCATACAAGAAAACACTTACATATAATAATGGTAATGATACTGTTACATTAGCATCAATAGGAACTAGTCCAACATCAGGTAACGGCTTTATAGCAACTCCTTTGATGAGCGTGGATACTATATCACTTTCAGGTGTAGGAACTAATTATCTACCAGGAGACATTATTGAGTTATCAGGCGGAACAGGTAGTCCTGCCAGATATGAAGTTTTAACAACATTGGCCACTCCGGGCGGTGTTGCTACGTTTAGACAACTAAGTTCAGGTAATTATACTGCATTACCAGGTTCTTCAAGTGTAACAACGACTTCGACAAGTGCATTTGGTGCTGGGGCCACTTTTGATGTTACCTACAAGGTTAACAATGTAAGCATTACCAATGGTGGAACAGGATACAGTCTTGTAAGTGTTAGAATTACGGGTGGTGGCGGAACTGGTGCTTTTGGTGTAGCAACAGTAACAGGCGGTGTTATCACTGATATTGATATTGTAGATAATGGTTCTGGATTTACTACTTTACCTACTGTAACTGCTGACCTTCCAAGATTTTTACTAAGAACAGACGGACAAAGAACAGACTTTACAGGTGATGTATTAACTGATACTGAAGTTGCTTTTAGAACAAGAGATATCAGAGAAGGTTTATTCTTAAGAGGAGAAACTTCAGGAGCACTTGCACAAATTGTTGCTCACGAAGGTGCTTTAGATTCAAATGGTAATGAGATATTTGATGTTGATATTAAGCAAGGTGCTTTCGAACTAGGTGAACCTATTTCTTATGGTGATATTACTAACCAAACACAAATTACAGTATTACTAGAAAGTGGAATATACGAAGAAAACCTTCCATTAAAAGTGCCACAGAACGTTGCTATCGTTGGTAATGAATTTAGACGCTGTTTAGTTAAACCAAGAGCAGGAACATCAAGCTCGCCGTGGGCTTTCCAAAAATTTAGAAGAGATACAGAAATAGATGGATTAACAGTCGCTGACAGACTTTATGGATACCATTACCTACAAGATTCATCTCAACCAGTTTATCCTAAAACAAACAACGGCGGTAATTATAAAAGTTCGGCAGCACTTATTAAACTGAACAGAAACTTTTTAACTAATGAATTAATTGCATGGATTGATTATCAAATTACAAATAACATTTCTCCATACACATCAAGTTTTGAATACAACTCTAATATTTGTAAGAGAGATGCAGGTTTAATCCTTGATGCAATGATATTTGATTTAAAATTTGGCGGCTATGATAGAACTATATCTGCTGGATTAAAGTATTACCAGAATGCAAGTGGAAGGATTGCTATTACCACACAGTTGAGTGAAACTATTGCATCGCTTAGACAACTACAAGATTTACTAGAAGATGTTATTGATAATAATCCTGTAACATCTCCATTCTCAGATACGTTTCCACAAATTATTGATCCAGCGTTTGTTGCTGAATCTGGAACGGCCGGCATACTTGATGAACTTTTTGATGCATTGATTGATGTAATAGACAACTCAGGATCAGTTAACTATCCAAAAGAAAACGATCAAATGGACGTTTTCTTGTGTAATGATGCTGTAATCCTTAGAGCAATGACAATGCAAGGTCATGGCGGTTTCACTATGGTATTAGATCCGCAAGGACAGATTCTTGCTAAATCACCATATGCACAAGAGTGTGCATCATTTTCGAAATCAATTAACGCACAAACATTTGCAGGTGGTATGTTTGTTGACGGTTTTGCAGGAAACTTACAATTCAAACACGTATCTTCAACATCATCTACAAGGATAGAAGTTACAGGACTTGATAGGTTCCCTCAGTTACCAGCATCATTTATTGTTAATGATGAAATATTCAGAGTAAACTATGTAAGAGATTTTGTTTATAATGCCAACGGCTCATCGGCAACATTTGCACTTGATGAAACTACTCCTTTTACAGAAACACCTGGTGCACAAACTGCAACTATTTCGATTGGAACACCAGCAGTAATTACTGATGTTAATCATGGTTTACAAGCAGGTGCTTCAATAGAATTTTCCACTACAGGAACTTTGCCTACAGGTATTGTTGCAGGCAAAGAATACTACGTTGCTGAAAGTGGACTAACAAATGATACTTTTAGAATTACAGAAACATTCCAAGGCACAGTTTTAGTTAATACATCTGGTGCTGGCAGTGGAACACACAGTTATCAAAGACTGTATGAAGTGTTGATGCCTGGTAACAGATCAATGCTTTCAAATGACTTTACACAAATTGCAGATATGGGTTATGGTCTATTGGCTACTAACGGCGGTTTGACAGAAGCAGTTTCAATGTTTACGTATTACTGTTATGTTTCTTACATGTCATTAAATGGTGCTCAGATTAGATCAATTGGCGGTTCTAGTTCTCATGGTGTATATGCTCTTGTAGCAGATGGTTCTGATCCACTTGAAGTTCCGACACCTACTTCATTGTATTATGATTTAGCACAAAAGGTTGTATGTTATGCACCTTCGGCAGCATACGCTAACCAAGCAGAAGGACTATTTGTTTATGTAGATGGATATGATTACACTCCACTAAACAACTCAGAACTTGAAGTAGATCACGGTAATTTAATATATAGGTATCCTGTTACTTCTGTATCTACAACAGATTTACCGCCAGGAGTAGCAAGACTAAACCTAACGTCGGATGACACAGGTAATTTCGAAGGCTTGTTTGATCAAATACCAGATGACACTGTTATGTCTTTGAGATCAAATTCTCAAATACTGCTTACTGGAGAACTTGCTGACGTTGCAACAAGACCTTCTACAGGTTTAAGACTTGCTGAATCTTCAACGAATGTTTATCGTGTTCTACAATTTGAAGACTATGATGACGCTGTAGAGGGAAGAGGTGAGCCAGAAGTAGAATTTTCTGTAACTGATCCTACAGTATTAACATTTTTCCAAAGAATAGATTCTATTACTTCTAACATTATTGAATTTACTAAAAATCATGGGTTAAGAAGAGGTGATATAATCATTCCACAAAGCAGTGCAAATAACCTAGTAAGTGGAGACAGTTATTATGTTATTGATGTTCCTAATTACAACCAAATAGAAATTAGTTCTACACTAGGTGGCTCAACATTTACACTTGTAGATGGATCAGGTTTAAATCTTAAGACAATTGTTCCTCACAAACAATTATTAAACTATAGACTAGCATTTAGATCATCTGACACATTACCAACTGAAATCGATGGTGGTCTTGATTATTTTGTTCTAGAAGCAGGTTTAACTTTAAACACATTTAGAATTAGTAATACACTTAATGGAGCCGAAGTAGGCGTTAGTGATCTTGGTGTTGGCACACATTTTGTTAAGGCAGAAGGTGTTACAAAAACAACATTAAGAGAAAACTATAACTATGTTGATCTAACAGCATTTAAGCCTGGTGAATCTGTAGGAACAAGTGGTGCAAGTCCTGTTACAGAAGGACCTTATACTAACTTATCAAGCATAACACTTGCAAGTCCCGGTGTATTCACCACTAGCGGAGCACATGGATTATCAGTCGGTGATGCGATTAGATTAAAAACAACAGGCAGTTTACCTACAGGACTTAATACAGGACAACATTATTTTGTAAACACTACACCTACAGCATCAACATTTACAGTATCAGTTGGCTATCCAGGTTTAGCCAGCACTGTGCAGGTAGATACTTCAATAGGTCAAAGTGGAACACACAGTTTTGCTCTTGTTACTGGTAGAGTAGGTGACGATAGTATTGCAGTTGTTCCGGTTGCACCAGAAGAAAGATCACGTGTTCCAGGTAGTAAGTTTATATTTAGAGGTGAAGAATATATTATCGATACATATGAATCTGAAGACGATCTATCAGAAGCATATGCAAGAATTACTCTAAACAGACCACTTGTTCACAGTTTAATTGCTTATGAAGGAACTTATACTATAAGAAGTGCTGTGCCTATTAGAGCTGTAGGAGCAAATGGTAATTTAACAATTAGAATTTCATTAACTCGTGTTACATCTCATGATTTACTAGAAATAGGAACAGGATCATATGCTGATACAAACTATCCAAATGAAATTTTTGGTCCACCTGTTAATGCACTTAACAGTAGTAATGAAACTGAAGAAAGAGGTGTGGGACGTGTTTTCTACGTTACCAGTGACCAGTTTGGTAACTTCAACGTAGGTCCATACTTTAGAGTTGACCAAGGAACAGGTCGAGTTACATTCTCGGCTGCTATCGCATTAAGTAACTTGGACGGTATTGGATTTAAACGTGGTGTTCCAATTTCAGAATTCTCAACAGATTCGGGATTCAGTGATAATGCTGTTGACACAGTGCCAACTGAAAACGCAACAAGGCTTTACATTGAAAGACGATTAGGATTATCACACAGTGGTGCACCTATTATTTCAGCAAGTTTAATTCCACCAGTTACAGGTGGATATATGGCACTAGACGGCCAACTTGCTATGAAAGCAGAAATGAATCTTGGTAATCACAAGATAAATTTAGTTGCTGATCCTGTAGACCCACAAGACGCAGTAAACTTAAGAAGTTTAACATTTGAAAATATTCAGAACTTCGGATTTACAAATCTGCAGGCAAATCAATTAATTGTATTTTCGGGTGTTGAACAAGAAGCCATTAATGCAACAGTTGTTGGCGATATTGCATTTGATATTGATTCTACTGCTAATACTTTAGATGCACAGATTCAGCCAGATGTAATTTTAAATGCTGATGTTAATTCAAATGCAGATATAGAACAAAGTAAATTGTTAATGCAATTAACAACAGCAGAGGCTGCTGCACCAACAGGCACTGCTGCACAAAAACAAGCAAGAAGTGGTTTAGCAAGTTTTGACGATGCACAATTTACAATCACAGACGGTTGGGTGCAACTTAAAAATAATGGAACACCTAAAACTGCTTTAGCACAAATTGCAGCAGAAAGTGTGTTAGGTAATTCTGCACTTACTCCTGCTAATGCATCTGATGTAACATTTACCACAGTTGTAGATGCAGGTGGAGCAGTTAAGAAAACACAGTTTAGTTCAGTAGGTGTCCTATATAGAAATGATCCAGGCAGTGGCAGTTCTGACGCTGACTATGAAGTAGTAGATATTGCAGCAGGTTCATCTGTAAGTGTAGAAGCAGATAAGATTATTGTAAGAGATGTTAACGGTGATTTCGGCGGACGTATTATTGACGTTCAACAGTATAACATAGATGGCTTTGAAGCAATAGATAGTGGAACTACAGGTTCTGGAGGCTTTGTCAGAGTGCATACATTTGGAGGCACTGGAGGCAGCGGTGGAGGAGGAATATTCCTACAAGACGGAACACTGGCAGCAGACAAAGCAACTTTCTATGACAATGATTTACACACATTTAGAACACAAAACGGTTTGGCAAATGCTCCTATTGTAGCACAAAGCATACAAGTAAGTTCGTTAACTACAGGCGGAAATACTACAGCAGGAACAGTAACAGGACGTTGGACACTGACAGGAACTTCACCGAATGAATCAAGATTTGAAGCAACATATTCAGCAGACGTTGCAGAATACTACGAGGGTGACAAGGAATATGAAGTTGGAACGGTGTTAGTATTTGGTGGTGACAAGGAAGTTACAACTTCAAACAAACAAGGCGATACAAGAGTAGCAGGTGTTGTATCAAATACAGCAGCCTACGTTATGTATTCAGCATGTCCAGGTTTGAAAAACCTAGTAGCACTTACAGGTAGAGTTCCTTGTAAGGTAGTAGGAAAAATTAACAAAGGCGATATACTTGTTACAGCAGGAATACACGGAGTGGCTGTTGCTAGTAACGATCCTAAAGTAGGAACAATTGTTGGTAAAGCAATTGAGGATTACGATAGTGATCATATTGGAACTATTCAAGTAGCGGTAGGGAGATCATAATGTCATACGATAATAATATAACTCCAGGAAATCCACCGCTAGTATGGAGTAGAATCAAAGATGCTTTTGATAAGATTAATCAAAACTTTACGATTATTGGTGCTCAGAATGCAAGACAAATAGAAAAAAATATAGCACACATTGAAAGCAATACCGTAGATAGTAATCCTGTTAGAATAGTTACAACAACTAATCATGATTATACTAACGGACAGCAAGTCTTTGTGTTTGATACTGGTGTATCTCAACTTGATAATAACGAATATTATGTAAGTGTGTCAAGCACAACAGAAGTATTTTTATATAATGATCAAGCACTAACAAATGCTGTAGACGGAACTGCATTTGATGCTTATGCATCAGGTGGAGGTAAGATCCAAGGATTTTCACAATTTGCAACAATTGACTTTGAAAACTTAACCACTAATGTATCTCCAGGTGAACATGCTACTTATGGTTTAGGAACTTCATCTAAGTCTTGGAAAAAATTATACATTGCACAAACAGATGATACTGATGCTAATCTAGATAACGGAGTATGGCTAGGCACAGCACAAATTAAAGGTAAAACAGGCGGTATAGTTGATTTACCACTTGGTTCTACTGTTGGCGGAAGTTTAATAATAAATCCAGAACAAACGTTTTTTAAGAGTGTTCAAGTAGATAGTGGTAACCAAGTTGTTGCAGATGATTTTGTAGACACACTAAACCTTATAAGTGGAACTGCTATATCTATGGCAGTTGACAGTGGAGCAGAATCTATTACAATAACAAACACAGGTGTAACTCAACTTGCATCTGGTGCAGGTTTAAGTGTAAATGCTGCTACTGGAAACATAACAGTTACAAATACTGGTGTAATTAGTTTAACAAGCACCACTGCACTACCTGCAGGAAGAACTGAAGGTGCTGGTATTAATGTAAGTGGTTCGACCGGAAGCGGACTTAAAATAACAAACGCTGGAGTAATTCAAGTAGATGCTGGAACAGGTATCACTGTATTTACAGATGACGCAACTGGTATCGTTACAGTTACAAACAGTTCACCTGCACAAAATACTTTTGGATTTATAGATGTATTTGGACAGACCTCAATTGCTGCTGATTCACCAGCAGGTAGATTAGAACTAGTAGAAGGTAGCGGAATACAAATAACAACAAATGCAAGTGATGATAAAGTTACATTTACATTTAATGGAATAGCAGATATCAAAGGATCTGTGTTTGCAGATGATTCAACAGTATTAGTTGATGCTATAGATGCAAAAATTGTAGGTAATGTAGACAACACATCTGTGACAACAACTGCTGTTAACACAAACAACTTAACAGCCGACGGAGTTATTGACTTTACAAATGCTAGAATAGATTTCACTAATTCACAATGGCAAAACATACCAGATCCGATCTTTATGGATATTGTTGGTAGTGTATTTGCAGACGATTCAACTAAACTTATTGACGCAGTAGAAGGTGAAATATACGGAACTATAAAGAGTGATAGTTGGTCTTTGGCAAGCGACAGTTACTTAACTATTTCTAATGGTGGTGCAACTGGTCCAGGACCTATTCAGATTGTTGCTTCTGGAGATTTAGATTTAAGTGCAGGTGCAGGTCAAACGATCAATGCAAATAGAAATATCATTGCATCAGGCGGAGTTACTGGTAACTTAACAGGATATCAAACAGGTGATATGACTGGTTCAGTATTTGCAGATGATTCGACAAAATTAATTGATGCTGTAGAAGGTAAGATTGTAGGTCCAATTGAATCGGATAATATTAGAGGCACACTAATAGGAACAGTATATGCTGACGACTCTACAGAAATTATAGATGCGGAAGGAACTGTTTTAGGAACAATTGCTCCGGGCGCAGCAGCACCTGCTACAGAAACAGAAGCAGCACCGGTAGGCGAAATTAGAGTTGATGACAATTATGTTTATGTCCGTAAAAGCACGGGCTGGGGCAAAATTTCAATTGGCGGTTGGGTGTAGGAGCGTAAACGATGGCAAAATTAACAGTAAACATTGGACAGAGCGCAAACGACAGACAGGGTGATAATCTACGCACAGCCTTTAACAAATTAAATCAAAACTTTGATGAAGTATATGTAAATGTTGACAGTTTAACAAATAGAATTACCGCAGTAGAAACAGGTAGCACTGCAAATTCAGCACAAGGCAATACAATTGTAGGAGACATACAAGGTTCAGTTGTAGGCGAAGATTCAACAGTATTAGTAGATGGTGTTAACAGCAATGTAAATGCTGCAAACTTAACAGGTGCTTTACCGGCAATAGATGGTAGTAATCTAACAAACTTAACAATACCAGCACAGACCTTTGCTTCACTTACAGGTAAACCAACAACACTAGCAGGTTATGGAATTACTGATGCAGCAACACTAAACAATATGGCACCTACAGGTGCAGTTGACTTTACAGGTGCTACTTCAATTGATTTCAATACAGCAACAATTAACAATTTAGAATTTGCAGATATTTCTACAACACCAACTACATTGGCAGGTTATGGGATTACAGATGCAGCAACCTTAGCAGCGCCAGCATTCACAGGCGCAGTAGACTTTACAGGAACAACAAGTGTAGACTTCACAGGTGCTACTGTAAATGGTTTAACTGTTACTGAAACAGATCCAGTAGTAGGTGCAATTACAGGAATAGT